>JAABUL010000148.1_pt1 | contig 141972 bp, 245 predicted proteins | sample 5559151 | NCBI WGS metagenome assembly JAABUL01 (sample SAMN10711876, study PRJNA513368) | rock metagenome | isolation source: Antarctica rocks | place: Antarctica: Victoria Land, Pudding Butte sud | reverse complement strand
ATGTCCGACACATCACGATACACTTTGCACTCTGCGATCTTCCAGGGGCGGACCAGTCTGCCCCGGACTTCTTAGAACTCTGCTCCTTGAAATGCAGGTGCTGGCGGTGCTCAAGGTGGGCCGCGCCCAGGGCCTCTTCGACGACCTGGACGACATCGTGTCAGACGTCTCTGATGGCAGCGGCAGTGGCGGTGCTGATGGCTGCGGCAGCATGATCGGCGTCACTCCCGGCGGCACTGGCGGCAGCGGCAGTGCAAGCATCACCGACGACACTGGCGGCGGCGGCAGTACCGATGCCGGCAGCCGCAGTGCCGGCGGCTGCGTGCGGGTGCCCTATGCGCTGCTGCAGGCGGCGGTGGGCAGTCGGCGGGAGGGGGTGCGGGTGGACGCGCTGCAGCTCATCTGCACCAACCCCCGAACCTCGTCGCTGCCAGGTATCTCGACATTCGAGGTCGAAATCTGGCATCTGCTGCAGTGGCTCTGTAAGACCTGACCGCTCATGAGTGGGTGGACGCGCTGCAGCTCATCTTCATCAACCCCCGGACGTCATTGCTGCTAGGTGCGCCCATGGCCTGCATTAGCCCAGCGGCTTCCGCGTGCACGTTGTCGAGAGAACGTTCTGTGCACAGCAGCAGGGACAGCAGCTATGGCCTCTGCACCAGCCCCCGGATGTCCTTGCTGCCAGTTGCGCCCAGGATATATTTCGGTGCGGCCCGGCTTTGCTCGGGTGCCCAGGAGTGGCTTGCCTTGTTGAGCACACAATATTCTGCAACACCTGTGTGCGTGCTGTGCGCAGCAGCAGGCACAGCTTTGTGGCATCCCGAGTGTCGGATCAAGACCGCTTGCCTGGAGCCCGCTGAGGCGCAGTCACCTGCCTGCCAACTTGTCAATCTCACTGACAGATTCGAGCAACACGACGACTCCTCTGCTGCGGCCGGACTACTGCACAGTGTTCCTGAAAGTAAAGTCTGCACCACTACTGCACGGTTGGCAATCACTAAAGAAGACTACCAAGCCAGATACCTCCTGCTGCACTCTGCAGGCGAAGCGGGCTGCTGGGGAAGCGCCCTGCGGCGGGCCTGGCCTCCCGCACGCCTCCTGTGCCGCAAGCAGCGCACTTCCGCAATGATGACGGCTCCTTCCGGGGCTAACCAAATTGACCGGTTCGCTCCCATCCTGATTCGCAGGCGAAGCGGAGCTGCGGCTGATGCGCCTGGCGGCGGGCCTAGCCTTCCGCATGACATCACGCTCGCTGCGCAACAAGTGGCGCGGCCTCGCGTCGCACTTTCTGACGCGGCTGCGCGTCGCGGCGGCGGCGGCGGCGCACCGAGCCGCGACGCGGAAGCGCGGCGGCGGCTTTGGGCGCCATGGTGGCATTGGCGCAGATGCGGACCCTGAGAGAGATGCCTCAGGTGGGCTTGGCTGGACGAGCCGATCGTGGGCTTCAGGAGTGTGTGCTTCATCAGCATGCCTGACCTCACCGGCCCCTACCGCAGTGAGGGACTGCGAGGTGAAGGCGAGTTGCCAGCGCCCTGGGGGGCACCAGGCGACCACTTCGTGCAATGAACATCGGCTCTCGCGACACCTGCCGATGTGACAGGCGTCAGGGCAGTCGCACTCTGCTCGATGTACCAAAGGCGGCACATGTCTGGGTGACTGCTACCCGCTTTGCCTGGAGCTTTGACAGAGCCCAATTCGAGCCTCCAAGGTGTTCATTGTCGATGTCACGGCGCACCCTGTCTTGCACCGTCTTCGATGCAGCTCTTTGCGCACCCTGGGCTACATGGCAAGGTTGCCGACTGTTGCCGGGTAGCTGCAGCCAGCGATGCATGCGGTACCCAGTCATTGGGTCAGGCGCCGGCTGTCGTGATGATCAGCCCAGGATATCAGAGGATAATTGTATTGGTGTCGCTGCCGCAGGCCCCGCCGCGGGCGGTGACATTCCAGGCCTGCCTGATCGGCTTCATATTGGAGTAGCTGCACCCGTCCTCACAAGCCTCGAACTGCACCAATACATGCGTTTCTGTACTCTCTACTGCAGGTCTGGCGCGGCGGTTGCGTTCCTGCGGGGGCTGACGGGTGCGATGGCGGCATCGCTGCGCTTGGGCACGCGCCGCACGCGCGGTACTCCTTTCACCGTTCAATCCTGGCTCGGTGAAACAACCTTACATTCTCCTTGTTACGCAGGTGTGGCCACAGCGCAATGGGGATCCTGCGGTGGCTGACGGGCGCGGCGGCGGCGTCGCTGCACCCGGACGCACAGACATCAAATTGCAGATTGAAACGCTCTCCATGCTGCCTGCCGCAGGTCTGACCAGAGCAGTAGGGTTTCTGCGGTGGCTGACGGGCGTGGTGACGGCGTCGCTGCACCCCGGCGCGCCGCACGCGCGGCAGCAGGCGGCGCTGGAGCTGACGACCATGCTGCTGGACGTCTGGGACGATCAGGTGACGTACATTCCAGAAGGAATCTCTGATGCTGATTGTTAGGGCAGCAACAGCATCTTTGACGGCTGTCCAATCGATCGTGGTTTCACTGGTGCAGAAGGCAGCACACTTGAAGTAAGCGGTCAGATATGCACAGGTGTCTTGGCTACATCACAGGGCATTCGGCAAGCCTGTATTATCTCTGCTCTGGCATTGCGGGGCATGCCAAATTGGGTTTGCGCTCGATGGATCAAAGGGTCTGTAGCACTGCCGCGTTAAACTCGCAGCACTGCAGCCTAGGTCAAACACCAGGAGCGCATGCATCATCAGGGCGCTTGCAATGCCAAAATAACTAGCCAGCTGCTGGCACAGCTGCCGGCCCATGGCCTGTCTGCCTGACATATCGGTCAGCGATTGCACTCTGCGGCTGTTGGCAAGACGGAGATGCCTGCGTCAACGGATGGCTTCATGTAACCTGCAGAGCGGCATCCGAGTCGGCATCCGGGACCGCTGCAGCAAAGACCTCCGCGCCAGCACATGCTCCACGGATGGCAACTGATAGTCAACGGCCTGCGCTGACGAGGGCAGCCCTTTGTTCGTCTGCAAGCTCAGGCCTGGACGGGTGCAGATGGCGCCGGCGTCACAGCAGCCGACAAGGCCGCCGCCGCGGCGCCCGGCCCGCAGCCGCCGCTGCGCGCCTCGACCGGCGCGACGCGGTCAACGGCGCGTGACCTGAAGTCAGGACGCCCGGCGTCGGGCGCTGCGCTGGCGGCTCTGGCGCCGGACATGGTATTCGGCCCCGGCTTCCTGGGGCCGTCGATGGTCCAAGTGCTGCTAGGTGAGATAGGCTCTTCCAAACAGGAGTCACGTCTCTCCTGAAGACAGGCAGTGTCCAAGCTGGCTGCGCTGGCGCCAGAGAAGGTTTCTGCGCCGGGGTTCGTGGGGCCGTCACCCCAGGACCAAAAATCCAAGTCCGAGTGCTGCTGGGTGAGTGATATGCTCTTTCAAGGATGATTGAGCTTTCTATGACGGCACACGCTGTCACAGCTGGCTGCATTGGCTTCGGACCGGGTTTTCGGGCCGGGGCTGCTGTTGCTGAGCCTGCCGGGTAAGGTAACGGCATGTTGCACTACAGCAACATGTCATTTCATGTTGCACTGTAGCATTGGAGCATGCTATCCGAAGCCGCGTGGAAAAGTACGATTTTTGATGTCGCCTTGTGCATGGCTGCCATTGTGCATACGCTGACCGCCACAGAGGCTAGTTATATCCTCTCTGAATGCTGAAGATTGAGACACTGTGGCAAAAGCAGCGTCAGACGAAGTGAGGGGAACCCTGTCTGTGCAGCTCTAGTCACGGTATGCACATTGCCTAGCTACAACTGCCAGCTGCACGGGCCTACTGTCTCATATTGGTTGTCCTGTGAGCGCAGGCATGCTGACCGACAGCTGGGAGCGGCTGCGGCATTCCATGATCTGGCTGCAGTCATCGCCGGAGGTGAGTGGCGATCAGCAAAACAGCAGCCAGTGGATTCCCAGCCCCAATTCCTTTCAACTCACGGCTTTGCAGGCATGCTGACCGACAGCTGGGAGCGGCTGCGTGAGTCCGCCGCTGGCGTGCTGGCACGGCTGCCCACACCCCTGCCGGGCCTCGAGACGCCCGAGCAGGTGCAGTTCCAACTCGGAGTCAGGAGTGTGCCGGTGTCTGAACGTTCATATCTGCACGTCGGCCTACCGATCTACACCATGTCCTGGCGAACACGGTGACCTGCAGCCTCTCGGATTGCGGTAGCTGAGCGCAAGAGACTGCAATGTTACTACGATGCCTTGTGTCATGATGCCAGATCCATTCTGATAGATCAATGAATCAGTGCTGAAATGCAGGTCCAGGCGCTGGCTTCTGCTGCGTCGCGGCTGCTAACTAGCCCGCGGCCGCGCGACAGCGATGGCGGCGCCCGCATCCTGGTGCTGCTGGCCCAGAAGTACGTCCTGGGCCTCGGCTGGCGGCTGGCTACTGAAGTTTCGGATTCAGACGCCGGCGGCGCGGCCAACGGCGCCACGGGCGGCGACGGTGTTGCAGGCGGCGGCTATGCCGCAAGCGGGCGGCAGCAATGTGGAAGCGGGAAGCCAGAGGGCCGTCTGGCGGCGGGCGTTGCCTTTCTGGACGACCTGTGTGACCGGCTGCAGGTGATACTTGGTCCTGGTTACTTGTACAGAATCGCAGCACAAACCGCCTGTCTGGAACGTACTCCAGGGTAGCTTAAAGTCGTGTGGTGTACTGCCTGTAAGGTGGCGGAGAGATCATGGAGGATTGTGTGTTAAATAGAACATCTTTGGCATCTGTCTGTAGGCAGGGGTGGAAGCGGGGCGGCGGGACATCGCCGCGGCAGCGCGCCACAGTATGGCGCATGGGCCGCTGCTGACGCTGCGCTACGTGGCAGACGCCTTCCCCTGGAAAGGCACGACAACCTTTGAATCGCCTATGATAATGCTTTACTCGAAGAACTGCCGTCCACAATGCAACATGCTGTTCAAGCACGCAACAGGCAACCAGGCGGCCAACGGTACCTGTCTCTCCCACAGATGTGGAAGCGGATTCGGCGGTCAGGCCGGCGGCGCGGACCCTGCTGGCACGACTGGCGCGGCTTCTGTCAGAGGCGGCGCAGCTGGCGCTGCCGGCACTCACGCGGCCGCAGACCGCCAACACAAGTATGTCATGCAGCTGTTGTCTGATTTTGGTGGGCCTGGTTTTGCGGGACAGTCCAGCTGCTTCACTGGCACAGACGCTGCTGGCGCCTGCCTTGGCCTGCCGTGCTTCTCGGCACACCAAGTCAGGACTTCGGACTGATGTGCCTGTGAAGCTCGCTGTGCTGCTGTGCGTCTCGCCGTTCAGATGCTCACCTGTGGACAGCGGCGCCCTGCAAGGCTGGGTGGGCGTAATGATGTCGCATCTTACTGCTGTGGCAGGCGCCGAGGATGTGCTGGGCGGGGATGACGAGGAGGGCGCAGATGAGCCGCTGGAGGACGCAGCACCCAGCGACAGCGGCAGCGAGGCGGGCTCTGCTAGGTGTGGTTTGTTGCTCTTGGCTCTCGCACCAGACCGAGAGAGATACGAGGTAGATGGAATCAAGCAGGACTCATGTATATGCACATAACAGCTTCGATTCGAGTAATGCCGCACACGCCGCAGTCGTGACGCATGTGTTAGGCAGGCCAGAAGTGATGGCATCGCTCATGCATTGCCGTACCTATAAAAGCATCATACCACGTGCATCCTCGCCTCGCAGGCAGCGTGCAGCGGGCGAAGTGGCGCCGGCGGCGCAGCTGGTACTCACGGCTAGCTGGCTGACGATGAATCAACGTCCTGTCATCACTTTCGGATCTTCTCTTGTACCCCGTTGCAAATCTGACATGCAGGCACAAGCAGCCAGCCGGGGAGGTGGCGCCGGCGGCGCAGCTGGTGCTCACGGCCAGTTGGCTGACGATGAAGGAGGCCGCGCTTCTCATCGGCACCCTGGCGCGCTCGCTGCCAACTCCCAGTTAGTGACTCGCCCCAGAAGTGTTCCAGTCCATCCAAACCTCAAAATAAGTTCATGTATCTCTTGAACTCTGTGGGACATCCAGCTGGCTGAAGATGACGACGGCAGCGCTGCTGACCGGCACCCTGGCGCGCTCACTGCCGACGCCCAGTGAGTGCTTCGCAGCTCAAATTCGAAACATCGTGAACCGAAATCAATTGAGATGGACGTCAAAACAATCCACTTCCAAAACATCCACTGTCATCACAGTGTGATTGTGTGTAATCAGGCGGTACACATTTGCACTGAGCCACGCCGGGGGCATGCACGAGCAGCACTTGCGGGCTTGCACAGGTGCCAGGCATCAGTGGTGGCCGACGAGCAGCTGCGCATCGACTTGTCTGGGTTGCGCTTCTTCTCCATTACATGCCACTGACGCCTGCAAACCACGAAGCAGAATGCCGGCATTCCAGGCAGTCTCCTGAGCATACGGGGTCCGAGGTGCGGGAGCTGGTGGCGCACTTCTGTATATGTACATGTGGGTGCTTGTCACCTCGCTATCTTGGCCTCTTTTGGGGCAGGCCGCTCTCACACCTGGAGCCGCTGGGGTCCGAGGGTCGCGCTTGCATCGCAAGATTGTACGTGTACATGTGATGACAAGATCTTATGTTGTTGTGGTTCTGCCCAGGCAAGCTACTTGAGCACGATGCCCTGGAGCAGTTGGGGACGGAGTTGCTGGGCGCAATGACTGCAGTAGAATGCTATTCTAGTGGTCTTACTTGTCCGAAGTGTCCACTTTTCAGGCTCTTTCGTGAAGAATTGTGGCCTGGAGTGCATGGGTTTGATGCTGCTGGCGCAACAACGGCGCTGAAGCACAACGTGTACACTTGCATAGTCCTTGCATCTTAAAACGCCTCTTGCTTCTGAGCAGGCATGTTATTGGAGAAAACGGCCCTGGAGCGCCCGAGAGCCAAGCTGCTGGACACAATGCCAGTGCTGGAACCGGGTTTTGTTGCATGCACTTGATAGAACGTGGTTCATGTATGTATCCTACATCTCAGGCAGGCTCCTGGCAAACGATGCACTGGAGCAGCTGGGGTCCGAGCTGCTGGGTGCGATGACGGCGCTGAAGCACAACGGCGCCATCGAAAAGGCGCAGATGGGCTTCCACGCCCTGTGCTCCAGGCAAGAGCCACTTCACGATAAACGAATACCAGTTGCTCACCAATCACAATCGACAGCATTCAGGCCGCTGTTCGCCTGTTGCGGTTCAGCGGCGCAGTCGAAGAAGACGGAGGCCCAGCTTTATACTCTGGACAACAGGCAAGCATTGGGCAAGCATTGTCAGTTCGCGTTGCAGCTCAACAGTCTGCCGTACGCCACCAAGCAGACTCAGCCACAACTGAGAGTCTTCTTGTGTCCACCCCTCCTTCCTGTAGGCTGCTGCTGGAACTAGAGCCCGCACGGTCGACGCTACTGGGCGAATCGCTCAACAGTCTGCCAGACGATGCCGCGGCGCCGCAATAACTAGAGCCAGCCTGTATTCGTCTCCACTGTCTCCAACATTTTCAGACTTTCGTCCCTGCAGATTGCTGCTGGAGCCGAATCCCGCACTGTCGGCGCCGTGTGGTCGGCTCCGCTCGGCACTAGACGCCGCCGAACAGATGCAGCCACAACAAATTAGTGTCTCCACCCGTAGACTACTGCTGGATCCGGACCCGGCGCTGTCTGCGCTGCCGGGCGCGTGGCTTCATAGTCTGCTCGATGCCGCCGCGGCGCCGCACCAGAGTGTGGACAACATCATCCGGCGCTCGGCGGGCGGGCCCTTTGCTGTCACTGCCATCCTGCTGGCGGAGCCAGCGCAGCAGACGCGAAAGGTGAGCGCTGAAAACGCTCAGCCGCAAAATCAGAGTGTCGTCGACATAATCTGTCCCTCTGCTGGCGACCCCTCTACCGTGAAGCCGGCAGCAAATTGAGAAGGCGCGCATAGGGAAAGCACAGCTCTCGTCAGGGTTTTGTGCGTGGCAAGAGCACCTTCACACATCCTATGGCAGAGCCAGCAGCTCGAGATTTGCTCAAGCACATCGAGCTACCAGGATGGCTTGCGGATGTGCGCAGGTTTATATACCACGGTGAACATAGATATTGCAAATGGAACACCAAAGGAAGCGCCTGGCAACAAAAAGCAGACCCTTAGCCACTGCATGCCGGTGGCTCCTTTTGCTACTGCAGAATGTGATAGCCACGGCCGCCACCCTACTGATGCGCTTCCATTCAGGAAGCGTCACCCTGCCATGCTGCGCTAACAGCTGCAACATTCCGGCCAGGTCCCCAGGCGGCGTCCGCGTGAAAGAGGCTAACACCAAGGCAAGTCTCACACTGACGACAGTGCATGATTGTATGAACCTGCCTCCTGCGCAGGTGCTGCTGACCGCCGGGCTGCGGCGGCAGCAAGACGGGGTGGCAACGCCGCCGCGCCGGAGCCCTGGCTATGCACGGTACTCTCACCCGACCCGACATTGATTTCACGCGCACAGGAAAGCACTGGATGTCGCCTGCTGCGCAGGTGCTGCTGGCCGCCGGCTGCGGCGGCTGCTGGACACAGCGGGGCGATGCTGTGGCGCTGGAGCCCTGGCAGCACTTGACGTTCCTGCATGAAAATGTATGTAGCAATAAGGACATGAAATGCACCTGTTGCGCAGGTGCTGCTGACGGCCGGGCTGCGGCGGCTGCTGGACACGGCGGGCGATGCCGCGAAACCCGAGCCCTGGCCGCGCGTGCACGCGCTCAACATGCTGCGCCTGGCCTTCAGCGAGCGGGACCTGGCTGTGGATGGCTCCGCCTACCTGGCAGAAGGTGCCGATTCATCTCCACCATCACAGTGTTCATTCTGCGTGTTGGCTGCCTGAGTCGGGGCTCATTTCGGGAAGGGCCGCATAGCGCGGTTGGTGGTCAAAGGGCGGGTGCGCCACTGCTGGCTTCTGCATGTCAGGCGGGACTCTCCGGGTGACTTGAAGATCTGGCAGTGTTTGATTTCGAAAGGGCCATTGCACCCTCCACCCTGGCGTGCAGGCTTGCAGGCTGCTGTACTGGCGGCGGGCGACCCCCAGTGGGAGGTGCGCAACGCCGCCAATCTTGCCTTCGCGGCCATGGCCGTGCGCCTGCTGGGCTACAAAAATCTGATGCCGGTGCGCCTCTGCCCGACTCAGATGTAAGACGTGTGATGCAGCTTCAGATTCAGTTGTGCGAGTGTACACGATTCATGTTCTGTCATCTGTCAAGCCTGGGATTGGACAGCATTTGTGGGCACAGCCCTGGCTGCTGCTTTCAGACTGCTCCTGACTGCTCCACTACGTCTGCTGGACCGCTGGACTTTCAAAGCGAACACAAATTCATCTCATGCTCGCTAGCTGGTGTGTGCAGGGCCAGCCCGGACTGTCGGCAACGGACCTGTTTCAGCGGCACCCGAAGCTGCACGAGTTCCTGCTGGGGCAGCTGATAGAAGCCGCGGCGCAGCTGGACGCCGGAAGTGGCGGGGCTGCCGCCGCGGCGGACGTGCACCCCAGCCTGCTGCCGGTGCTGGCGCTGCTGTCGCGCCTTGGGTGAGAACTGGCGCGGTTGTGCAGAGATGGACGCCATGCAAGAGCTGTTTGTTTTGGCAGCTGGTAATTCCCGCATGCGGCTCGTGAGCCTTCTCATCCTTGCGGATGAGGCGACTGACGTGGCTTCCAGACTGACACGCCACGCCTGTCCTTCGTCACCTGCCGCATATACTATGGCGTCAGCCAGGCACCTGCGTGCAATATGTATGCACACTTGATGGCACGACAGCAGCAGCAGCAGCACACTGGACACAAGTATGGGCGCTACAGTGATCGCCAGTGTCAGGGTGCGTTTCCTGTTGGGTCGGGCACTGTTCATACGGTTTGTCGACCTGTGTTTGCCACATGCAGGGCACCCTCTGAGGTGGCTGTGGCGGCGCAGCCGTGCGGCAACAGCGCGCCGTCGCCGGCGGCCCTGCTGCCGGCGGTGCGCGCCTGCGCTGCGGCGCCGGCGGCGGCGCTGCGTGTCATGGCAGCCCGCGCAGCGGTGGTGCTGCTGCCGCCCGGCGGCAGCGGCGGCGAGCTGCAGCGGCTCCTGGCGGCGCTGCCGGGCCCGGGGCCCATCCAGCACCATAATGCGGTAGGCCGGCCTGTAAGTGAGGGAGGTGCTGACTCTCCAGCAGCTGTTACCAGCATGCGTAAAGCAGAGGTGGAGATGTCAGGCACGTTAAGCCACCTTGGTGAGAAAGGGTTTGAACCTGTGGTGCCACGGTGCGACATGCGTGCAATGGCCGTTTCCGCCTCATGTGGCGGCGTGAGCCAGTTCTATGCTGTCCTGCACACTCGCCAGCACTGTGCAGGCACAAATCTGCCACTAACAGAAATGCACTGGAATTCCCCAATGCGCAAACAGTATCACGCGCCCCCCCTGTTCCTGCGCATCCGCAGGTGCACGGGCAGCTGCTGCAGGCGCGGGCGCTACTGGCGGCGCAGCCGACGCGGACGCCGCAGGACGGTGATGCGCTGCTCGCCGCCGCTGCGCCTGCCCTCAGGTGCGGCTACTACCGAAGAGCTGCTGAACTTCGTGGAGCCTCCGGAGGCTACATGAGGATCAAGCGGCGCACCCGGTCATGTCGTGAGGAAGGGTGATTGGTAAACTGCAGCCTAAGCGGTGTTGGCTTCATCACACTGAGGGCATGGGGCCAGTGGCTTCGAGCTGCAACGGTGCTGCCGGTCCTGCTTTCTGACATCTTCCCAAGCAGGCACGCCCTGTGGCTGGCGACGGGGGCCTGCCGCTGCGGCCCCTCCCACGCCGATGCCATGCGTCTGCTGTCGGGCATGACGCAGTGAACATGCCCAAACATCAATATGCAGGCACGCCCTGTGGCTGGCGACGGGTGCCTGCCGCTGCGGCCCCATTCGCGTCGAGATGGTGCGGCTGCTGCGGGACCTGTGTGCGCTGCCGCAGACGCCTGAAAACCATCTGGCAGACGCGTTTGCGGCGACCGCCGCCGAGACGTGCTGGGCAGAGCTCCTCAGGTGCCGGGATGATTATCCACGAGATCAAAAGGAAAATCCAACACATCTTTGATGACCAGTGATCTCCCCATTGTCGCACCAAGCTGACAGGACTTGCCTGCCAGTTTGAATAAACGATCCAGCATCCACCATGAGATACTTACAGATACGTACAGATGAAGTGTCTTGCATTACACCTGTGCACTGCCTTACATAATGGAAAATGTATGTCGAGCACCGTGCATTTCTGCACATCTGCGCATGTTCCTGCAATGCCTTGCACAGTTTCTGGCTGCCGCACATACTCGTACGCGGACATACAGGAGCCTGTGCATTGTACCTGTATGGAATGGTAAGACAGGCAGGACCATGCGCATGCTGATGGATTGCCGTGTCGACAGCGTGTGGGGCAAGCGCTGCCTGCACATGCTCACAGCACTATTGTGGTTGCGCAGGTCTAGCAACGCCACTGGCACGGACGCGGCAGACCCGATGCGCAGCATCTGGCACCTGGAGCTGGGGCGCCTGTCCTGCGGGCCGCTGCTGCCGCCGCCACACGCCGCTGCCGCCGCCGCTGCCGCAGCGGGCGGCGGCGGCGGGCAGCCAGAGAAGCTCACATCGGTGGCGCGAGTGGCGGCCGCGATCAACGCGCCGTCAGAGGACCTGCGGGCGTCGGCGCAGAAGGCGCTCATTCAGAGCGTGACTGTATCGCAGGCGACAGCAGCAGGTGAACATTGCACTGCAGACCTGATGTTCCCGAGAGCAGCCAGCAGCAAGTCCTTTGTGGTCGCAAAGCCTGGTTTATGAATCAGCAACTCACCTGCACTGCATCCAGCGACGTTGTCATCGCCGGGCAGCCATCAGCCAGCTTCTGTACCTCGAGCTTCCAGGGTGAAAGCGAACTGTGTAGTCTGTAATGCAGGCGTAGCAGTGTGGGCGTGGGTGCTGCCGCCGCTGGCGGCGCGGCTGCACTGCGGCGAGCCACGGCCAAAGCCGCTGCGGCGAGCCCTGCGACTGGCTACCCTGCTGGCGTTTCACGCGAGGTGGCTTGTGTGTCCCTCTCATGATCTGGCTTTGCGCAGCGGAGGGGTTACACACTCCCATCTTGGACACCACACTGCTGTTTAAACCCATAGCTGCGCGAGGAGCAGCAGCGCCAGCATGATGTCATGATCCCAAGCGATTCCATAAGCTGCAACCTTGCTGCTTCATAGCTTGTTATGACTGCAGTAGTTGTCAATCATACAGGTCAGAGGACGCGGCTGCCCTCTGGCGGGCGTCGCAGGCGGCCTTTGGCAGCACCAGCCACCCCGCAGTCAAAATCGCAGCACTGCGCTGCGCCGGCGCCGCCCTCGGCCGCATGCAAGAGCTGAACAGCGGCGACTCTGTCGACGCATTGCCGGCGGCCGCGGCGGCAATGGCATCAGAAGTCGCAGCGGCAGCAGCAGCAGGAGGGTCAGACTCCGTCACGACTGCGGCGACAGCGGCAGAGCTGGATGCAGCAGCCCATGCAGCAGAGGCGGCGAGCTGTGCAACGGCATCGTGCGACGCGCCGGCTGCGGACGTCGGGCTGGCGGCGGCACAGGGCTGGCTGCTGGTTGCAATCGAGGGCAGCAGCGGCGAGGCTGTGGCGCCGGAGCTGCGACTGGCGGCCGCGGACGCCCTGGCGGCTTCAGGTGACTGGAAACTCTCGGCTCTGAGAGCAACAGCTGCAATTGCCGCTCTGGGCTGTCTTTTGCCTGTCGAAAATCGAAGATGAGCCCCACAGCTCTGGCTTGACGGACACGGCGATCCACCAAGCCCTACTGCCACTGCTCAGGCGGAACGCTGCATCGGCGGTAGCAGATTTTGAAGTGCTTCTGGAGCCGACAAGTCCTAACAAGCACAGGCCTTGCGGCTCTCATGATTGGACATCGACTGCGCCTGTTGATTACGCGTGTTGCTGCATCGTCGCCTAAGAAATTCCAATGTTGTGCATCGTCATGCATTCAAGAGGACCTTGCGATATGGTGTCTCCCTACCCCAAAGGTGTGCTCCGCCTGCCGCCGGCGCCGCTGCCGCCGGCAGGACCTGCGGATGCAGCACGGCAGCTGGAAGCAGTGGAAGCAGACCCGGCGCTGCGGGCGTGGCTGCTGGCTGTGGAGCTCATGGAGGACGAAGACGACGAGGTGGGCTCAGGATTTTTCTAGTATTCTGAGGGTTGTTTTCGGCATCCTTGAAAATCACACACCATTGATCGATTGCATGTGTCGTCAACTTCGAAATGAAGTTCCACGAGATTGCCATCATTGACAGTCTGTGGCTGCACTTGTGCATCATGTTGATCGCTGGAGCAGTGAGCACATCATGTGTGCTGTGCACACACATGATGCGCCATACGTTCTGGTGTCTGACACAATGCCACGAAGCATTCGTTGCGCCATTGATCATGTCCTGCTGGACACGATGCACTCTGTACCTGCGGCAGCAACGAAGCTCGATCGATGTGCTCCTCACACTACAGGTGCGTGACGCCGTGGCAGCCGCCGCCGCCGGCGCCGGCGCAATGTCTGCCGGCAGCGCCAGTGCCGCAGCCGCAGACTCCTGCGTCGAGGTGGTGCAGCCGGCTACGTTTTTGCTGCTGGCGACGCGATTCGGTGCCTCGCCGGCGCTGCACGCCCGGATGCTGCATTGGATCTGCCCCCCGCAGCCTGCAGGTGCGGCCTGCTCTTCTTCACGTTTGTATCTGCTGTTCATCCCGATCATCCCCGCTGAATCTGTCTCTTCTGCCACTTTTGATTCTTATACTGCTCCAATACCTATTTTCCAGACCTCTGCAATCAGCCTAACGCGAATTCGGCAGCAGGCTTGGTGGCAGCAACCAGTCGTGCTTCCCTGCTGCAGGGGCTAGTTCAGCTCAGGCGGGTGCGCCGATGCGGCTGTTCGGCCGCGAGGCGGACAACCAGCACAAAGAGCCGCTGGGGGTGGCGCGGCTGGCCGCGGCGGCTTTGCGGCTGCTGCTGGAAGCAGACGATGCTGGCAACAGCGGCCTGCGCGCTGCGGCAAGGCGGTGGCTGGCTCACACGCTGCAGGTGCACTTCCATTCTCGGAGCTTTGCAGTGTTCATTAGATCTCGTGAGTTTTTGAAGTGTGCTGGGCACTTTTGCGGAAGAAGCGTCCAGTTGCAGGCTTGCACAAGAGTTGACTGCTTAGGATGCTGCTCTGTTCGAGACAGAGATGTGGACTGCTTGCTCTAGCAGGCATTGCTGACAGGGCCGCCCATCGCCGGATGGCATGCTTCGACCTGTGTTGCTGTGCACATGGACAGGTGTTTCGCCACTCGGCGGAGCAGGCGGCGGCAGAATCCTGCGGGGCAGCGCCGACAACAGGCGCCTCCGCTTCCGTCGCTCTGGGCGGGCCAACGCACCGACCAGAGGTGTTCGACACTCTCTGCCGGTCGCTGCTGGCGGCCTGGGCAGCGGCGCCCGCTTTCACTCCGCCGCCGGCTGCGGCGCAAATGAGCCCTGAGTCGTCGGCGTCGGAGCCGTCAGCGGCTCAAACGAGCCCTGAGTCGTCGGCGTCGGAGCCGTCAGCGGCTCACACGAGCCCTAACTCATTGGCAACAGAGCCGGCAGCGGCGCAGGCGCTGGAGTTGCTGCGGCATGGCGCTGAGGCGCTGGCGGCGCTGCCGCACGTCCACCCGCAGCTGGGCAACCTGCTGGTGCGCTGCTGCCGAGGCTCTTCGAAATTGAGACTTTGATGCTGTTGACTCCCCTGTTCTTGCTTGTTCTGCGGTCGGAGTGCGGCTGGACAGCGTGGGTTGCAAGCCTCGTTTACAATACAGCCCTAGCAGTGTATACTCAGGCACGATCCTGTGCTCTGTCGGCGCAACACTCATAGACTACTGCAGTGCATGTGTGAGCGTACACCAGGACCTCTTGTCGCGCTCAAAACCTCTTGACGAGCTTTCATTTCCATTGTTTGACTTGTCACATCTGTGTGCCGCAGGCGGCGGTGCTGCAGACGTGGGCACCCACTGCTGCAGGTGCCGAGGTGGCAGGGTCTATTGCCAGTGTGCGCGGAAAGGTGCAGGATCGCCTCGGCGACGCATTCGACGCAGCGTTCCATCCCGTGTCCGTCACCATGAACATAACGGATGTGTCGTGATAGAGGCACCCAGGAACAGCCGCGAAACGCGACGATGACGCAGCGGCCATGCTTAATGTTCTGTAATCAGCCTTGTAACCTGGATCAAATCATGACAACCATTGACAGCACCTCCACATTGGCAGTCTTGGATTACACTCTCACGTTTGAAATCAATCACACATCGAGCCTTGATCTGACCTTGATTCTCACGCGTGTCGCACTGTATGCAAACGAATGACGAGTTGTATTAGGCTTGCCGCGGCATGGCAGACCAAAACCTCACACAATCACCTGCCGATGTTGGAGGCCTCTGCATTCCTACCATCACGCGGTCACTTTGCTGACTTCAGCGTCATGCAAAATGACCTACAGTACACTGTCCGATGGCGCCCGACATTTGAAGTACAAATATTATCGCTTCTTGCATTCCCTTGTGCTCTGGAAGAAGCGTGCAGGTGACGAACAGTGTCTGTAAGAAACAGAAGTACACGCAGGGCCCAGCCCTGCCAGACACGCCGGAGACCACAATATGTCGCTGCCGCTCTATGTAACCGCGCAGTGGCAAGATACCGTCGGCGTGCCGGCTGACCTGATTCATGCAGGCTGGCAAGCGCAAGTCAGTGCCTACCGTGCCGCGCACCCAAGGCTGCCGATGGCCAGCATGATACGCCAGGACGCCGGCCAACTGGCGCAGGGCGTCGACACGAAGGCGCCCATGCAGCCGCGCCCCAGAAGCATCCTGGCAAGTAAAGACATTCACATCTCAGTAAAGGAGTGCAACCCTGACAGAGACATCGTCCCAACAGGGGCCTGCATTGTGGATGAAAGCACTGAACAGGGATGCTGTGACAGTTTTCGACCAGATTGGCTGCTATGCAGGCACCATGACGGAATACAGAATGAGAGCGCTATTCAAGGTGTACACACAGGCGTCTGCCTGCCCCGAGCGCAAAGACATGTCCTTTGCAGAGGCTGTGCACGGCTTGCTGACCCTCGTCAACCCCCCACCGGATGAGGCAAGTACAATCGAAGCGCTAAAATGGGTGCTGACGGCTGCGCGGTGCAATCAGCCAGTTTGCAATGTCTTGATCATCAGAGATTTCGGTGAACACCACAGCATCCATCGAATCTTGCAGGATAGCGAGTATGCGCATGAGCTTTGCAGCTTTCAGCAAGGCACCATGCGCTTGGGTCCGCCAGGTCATTGGCGAAATCGCCGACCTGGTGGCACAACGCTGAAATTTGGCATTCGCATTGTGCTTGTACTACAGCTAAAGGGTGTGACGAACATTTCGACAAGGCTGAGCTGCAGACCTTGAAGGAGACGATTGAAGGCGAGACGTCCGCGCCCATCTGCTGGGACGCCGCAGTTCCACGGCCCCGCCCGGCCTGCAGGCGCCGCCCGTCCTCCGCCTTCTCAGGCAACCCGGCCACCTGAGGCGCCCCAGAAAGCCTTAGTGCCAGGGTGACTCTCACCGACGAGTACATCATTCACGACAAGCCTGATCGCATGTTTGCGGAACCCAGAGACATCACATTCACAGATGGTAGCAAATGCCACACATCCGTGACAGGCGGAATTTTCCTGGAGTCTGCAAATATCAATATTGGTTTGAAGCTCAAAGACCATGATGGCCAGATCAACACAGCCCTGCAGGGGGAGCTGGCAGCGTTGCATGAGGCACTCACTCGTCTGCGTCCTCTTGACAGGGAGCGGGACATGATCATGACAGACAGCCAGACGTCGCTGTACCTCATCATGATTGCCCCTACAGGCCGGAGGAGATGAGAATCAAGAATCACCGTGAGGTTGTCTTTCAGATCGTGGCATGGTTCAGATGGTGGCATCCTGGGACAGACCGCTCATGCTGCTCATGCTGCGCGCACACATTGATATGCGCGGCAACACTGCAGCAGATAAGCTTGCTTCCAAGGCGCGTACTGGCGCTGCTCATGTTTTCACGGCCGCAGGAAAACCTGGCCGAGGCCAGCACTGGATCGCGTACGAGCCGGGGCCGCGTCCAAACGGACTGCAGGGCGATGCCTCGGAAAAGTGGGCGGTCAACGACCTTAAAGACCATGTACGGGACCTGGGAACTGCAGCATATGCGCAGCAGGTGCTCAATTCCCCCAAGCAGTCGATCTTAAAGCTCATCAAGCGGCTCACCGAGGAGGACGGCGGCGATTGAGTTGCGATACAGCAATGCGTTCTGGTGGCACCCCGCGCTGTCGCCCCTGGCAATGTACCACGCTATGCTTGCTCGTGCCCACCGCCTGCAAACACGGTGCAGAGCGAGGTTGAGACGCGCCGCAGCCCCAAAACTTAGCACGGCGTGCCCTCTGTGAAAGGCGCAGGTAGACGACGAGGACCATGCCGTTGGCGGAACCTGCACAGGACACAATGTCATAAACCTTATCAAAGAAAGGCACAACCAATCCATGTGGTCTGCTGTCAGGGCTGGAGACCTCGGTGGCTTCCCAATGTGGACGGACGTGGAGACACGCTCCAAGACGGCCATCGCAAGAGACGGCGCCAAGACCAGGCGGCTACCAAATCTTCTGCTTTCACACGCTGCCCGGCACAGCATACCAGACATGGCTATTATGGTTGTCTCAGATGACTTTGTGTTCAAAGACTGCCAGGGGAATGCCGTCACACGGCGCCAGTGGAAACCGCAAACCCGCCCATGGGAGCGGAACCGTGACTACAGCAAGGTCACCGTTCACCTGCTCGAGGTCAAGTACACTTATGACCTGCGGGTGCATGATATGGTGGAGCCCGCCCTGCAGCAGCATGAGGATTTGGCCAACATGCTACGCACTGCCGGCAAGTGGGGTGCTGTGCATGTGCACCCTTTCATCATTGGCGGCGCAGGCATTATGCGCAAGGACAATCACCGGATCACGGAGACTCTGGGCCTAGGGGAGGCAGCGAGACAGTCACTGCGGAAGGATCTGTCCATCCACAGCATTCGCAGGACATCCCGCATCCTGGAGATTCGCCGGCCATACCTGACGAGCCCGGCGAAGTTGGAAGGCACCGGCGCAGCACGAAGGTGCCGCAGGAGAGCGAGCTCCCAGGAGGAGTGGTCGTCACCGCACGCCCAGCAGGAGGCTTGCAGACGCCGTGGCGGACGCCGTTGGGCGCCAGCACGGCGCATTGATTGCGCCGAAGCGAACAGCTGATGGGCAGCCGCCAAGCGCCGATGAAGGCCGACCGAAGAAGAGCAGGCGCCTCACAGCGCAGCTACATCCTTCCATCCCCGAGGGGAGTACCCCAGCAGCCCTGCTGCCAGTACATTACATGTCTTCAGATAGCGGCAGTCCGCACCTGGACCCGAGCATGCATGGCAAAAGGCCTCGTATCACTCCAGCCAAATTCGCGAACGCTATCTTTGTGCCGATCACTGGGACGCAGGCAGCCCCCTCGCACGTCGCCACTGCAGCTCGCACAGTGTGCTGCTCCCGCCGACGCCAAAGTCGGCGCAAGTCCTCAGCGGCGCCTGCACCGGCGCCGGGACAGCCTGCTGCCCCGTCGCCGATCGCCCGGCCCAGAGCTACGCCCCTACCATCTGCATCTCTTTTGCCTCCTCAGCATGCTGACCTGCTTGTGGGTAACCCTGTTTCTCCTGCCCAGATGGATGGCCTGCCTTTTGACCGTGGGCGATTTTCCATGTCAAGGGGACAGAAGCGCACAGCCACGCAATAGTGTGGCCTGCAAATCTGTTCTCGACTTCACTGGGGCTGCAATGTTTGTGGTCTCGCGAGGGATGGGCAGCCTGTGCTCGTAGCACAGTGTCAGACTTGTCTGTCAGCAACTAGGCGATTGGGAATCCTGTCGCTTTATTCACGCCTGACGCCCTTCTAGGCGCAGACGGCGTCAAACTTTCAACTTCCAACTTTTCTGTTTCACAACCGGTGTGCCAACGTCGTGGGCGTGTCGTTTTACTTCGTTGTGGTGCTGAGGGCAGCATTGCCTTCTTACAGATCCCTGGTGATCATCGTCTCGGAGCTCTCTTTTAAATTATAAATCTCAAAAGGATCACTTGCGTTCGCAAGCGTTATGTCCGTGGAGGTGAGTGCAATAATGCTCATGGGCTGTCGCTGCGTCGTGGGTAGGTCACCGAAATGTGCATGTGTCTGTGTCTCAGTTGTTGCAAGTGCATACACACGCATGCTTTTAGCGCACAGTGCATGTTGGTAATTGAAGCGCCCATTACCCAGTACTCACCGATCTTGCTGCAGGTGGAATGGCCGCCACCACGCAAGGCCGGACGGCTTTAGGGGACACCAACAATGCCAGCCCCACCAAATTGGTGTGTTTGGCTCAGCGCGTGCTGCACGAAGAAGCATATCAACCAGCGTTGACATCCGGCAACTAACTTGGATGCCACACTGTTAAGGCTCTGCACATGTTTGTAGCGAAAATTTGGCTTACGGAGCACGGCAACACAAAGCGCGGCAACACACCGTCCGGCCCTCTCCACAAGAGCTGCTGACATCCGGCATAGCCTGCAGCATTGGTGGCGTGGCGCTCTGCCTGCCAGGCCGCCTCGCACTCATGACCTCGCCTGAGGTGGCCCGAAATCCAAGTGTTCCCGCTTCAGGGCGAGCTGCCGAAGACAGAGCCGCAGCTGTGGCGCGGCGGCACGCTGAAGCAGCTGGCCATCCATCAGCAGCTCTTCCTGCTCCAATCGCCACCACCCCTCACGACCCCTTGCTTTGATCCAGCCCTCATCGCCAGGTGGCAGCCGACGTGCAGGCCGATGGCGACAGGTACGCTGACTGGTGCGTTGCCTGGGCTGCCTGCTTTGTTTGTGCCGTTTGTCTCCTGTGCTGGCTTTGTGGGCGCCGTGCAGTAGCGCTCCTGTGCGCACACGCTTGGCCGAAAGCAAGGAGGAAGGTCGGTTTGGAGCCCATTCATCATAGACACACGCACTGCATGCCGGAGGCTAGTGTCGGGCATGCAACCTCTGGGACTGCGGCTGAGCTGCAACCAGGGGCGCAGCACACCAATGGCTTGGGGTCTGCGTCCGGATGTCTAATCACTTTGCACATCAGTTCAAGCATAGCTACAGGAGCCGATACGCAAGCTTCAGCACATGCAGGGCCGCTCGTAGCGGCAAGGAGGGTAGGATTCTGACATCAAACATTTCCTGCACCTGACACGCTGCAGGACAGCACAGCTGCGGACTACATCTGGGGATCGCGCACTACATTCAGCAGCTCAAAGGAAGTCACTCACATGTAGAAATTTATTCGGACTTTTTTCTGGTGCCACAGGGTCGCCCAGCTGGAGGGCGAGTTCGACGAGCTGCGCAGCGCAGTGGAGCAGTTTATGAGCTGCTCGCACCACACCGAACACCTCGTCCAGACGTTGTCTGTCGTGCTGAAGGTGTAGGAAATTTCTCGTTCTCACAGACTCCAAGATTTGTATGGCCGAGCCTGAGCTTGTTGAAGGTCTTCATAGCCGAGCCTGGGCTTTCTCCATCCAGCGCTTTGTCCAACCTTAGGGCACCGGTTTCATCCTCCAAGGTCACAGCGGGAGATTGGTGCTGCAGCGGCCATTAAGGGCGTCCATTACATGTGCACATGTTGCCCGGGCATGCGACCTCAGCCTTGCTGTTCCGCCTGTGCAGGCACTCATGCCCCACTCCGTCAGAGTGGAGGCCGGCGAGCAGGTTGCGACGCTGCGGGTGGACAACGGCTGCATCCCGATGTCTCAGGTCACGAACATGTTGGACGTGGAGCTGCAGTGGGTGCGGCTGAACGGGATCAGGCCACACTGCCACATCCGCAACGGCGAGGCATACGGCGATGTCACGCGCCTGCTGACGGCCGGCGCCGGCGCACCCTCCGTCATCATCGCCACTGCTGGTGAGTGCGTCAGCAGCACATGAAGTCGTGGTGTAACGCACGAGGATTCGTTATTGACGCGGGTCTGGGCTGAGACGTTCTGCACCGTTCAACCAGTCTGCTGCTGTGAGGTGATCACACGCATCAGACCGCTGTGGTGCCGCGCGACGCTTGCAGAGGAATCTGTCGTGTTCACAATCATTTTACGCTGATGTTGATGTGCTTTGGTGTTGGTCCAGAGGAGCAGCCCGCGCCCCTCACATGGGGGTGGAGGCTGTGGACGCTCGGCGTGGGGCTGCCCAGCGGCATCTTCAAGCAGCTGAAAAACGAACGTGCGTCCTTGTGTCCCTGTGTTCATTCGCCACTGTTTGCTCACTGATGCTAGCCACAGGCGCGTCACGTCTTGAGAAGTCATCGGCCGTCTGCTGCACCGAGCATGCTGGGAAGCAGCAGTGTGTGCATTCATGTTCGTCCTTTCCAGGCTCCAGATCCGCATGTGTGGCAGTCCTTAGTTGACCCTCTGTGCTGGTGCGCAGGCAGCATGGAGGTGTTGATTCTTTGTGCATTCTTTGTGGATTTCTTGTGGATTCTTTGTGGATTCTTCTCGCGGCCGTGACGTACACGACTTCGTGGTGATAGAGTGCGTTCTCCTTCACTCGCCCGCTTGGAACTGAATGTCTCATGAATGTGTGCTGAGTGCTCTCGAAGTTGTAGACTGCGGGTATGGAAAATGACTGTACAAGTCCAGCGCGCCTCACTTCAGATGAGGTTCGGTTCGACCAGTGCAATTCACACCCTTGGTCAAGTACTGTGACGTTTCCAATTGGCGCAAACGTGCTACACCGCGGGCCGTGCATATGACGAGTGGCGAGTAAGCATTGCGTCCTTTGCTTCACTTGCAGTGCTGGCGGCGGCAACATCTTCTTTGCGCAGCTGCGCTTCATCTTGTCGGTCGAGGACACATTGCGCCGCAAGCGCGAGGTGGCACTGGTGCGGTGGCTGGACTCGGCTCCTTCCAGCGCAGCTGTCTCCGAGCTGCGCATGCAGCGCCGGCGCTGGGCCACGGTGCGGCGGCGAAAGGGCGGGTCTGACGCGTGGTATGATGCTGTCACACTCAGCAGCATCACGCGGCCGGTGTTCCTGCAGCCGGACCCGCTCATGGAGGGGCAGTTTTTTGTCAACGACTACGTGCACTGAGGCGATGTATAATCTGGCTTTGCAGTTTCAACACGGCGCTGACGCTGCTGAAGTTAGAATCGAATGATGTTTCGAAGGTGTGTACAATTGCACGTGAATTTATATCAAAGCTTTGGATTCAACGTGCTCAGCGGATGACCAATCGTTTCGAAGCTGACATCAAGATCGGTGGATGGCAACAAATGAAAGGCTCAGGACGGCCCTGAAACAGGGTGAAAAGTGTTTATACGATGGTTCTGCACAGCGAATGAACCTGTTGAGGTAGAAAGGAGCAGCGCTGCCTGTCGAACTGCAGCATGGCGAAGTGCGGCATTAGGTGCCAATTATCTGCTAATGTGCCTAACCATGACCTCGCAAATCACGCCGAGGCGGTCATTGTCTATTCCCTGCCGCGCTTTTAGAGCACAAGCAATCCTTTCTGCAACTGCCGACAAGACAGTTCCTACGCTGGCCGCGTCACAAGTGCCGTAGTCAGTCACACTGGCGACGTCATCGGAGGTGCACGGCGTCGGAACCAGCTCCTGGGCAGTCACACGTCGCCAAGTCTACTGCCGACAGGGTTCGAAGCATCCAGCATGGGCAGCAGCACCAGCAGAGAGCGGCAGGGCGACGCCGCAACTCCCATGTCCGCCAGCGACTGCCCGGTCCTGAACCCGCAGAGCTTGCCGGACGCCTCAGCAACCGAGGCAGACAGCAGCAACTGCCCCATACCCGAACGCTATCGCAAGGGACCGGTGTACAACGTCTACGCTCAGCGCATTGACGGTGCGTTTGGATGGCGGCGGCGCATGCTGCTCAACTGCTGCACCAGCAGCCAATGGCAGCCCAATCTCATAATGCTATCAGCAGTTTCATGCATTTTGGAAGAGCCGCACGTGCCTTCCGCTGCACGACCATCCGTGTTCCCACAATGATGCAAAGCCACTGCCTCATGACAGGCGTGCCACAGCAGCCGGGGTTCCTGGACCCCACCAACAACATGCCGCGGCAGCCCAACCAGCGGCCGTGGGCGGGTCAGGAGGCGCCGCTGTCCACGCAGCGCATTGCCTCGTGTATACCAAAGGGTGGCACGGAGGGCTGCTGGACCTACCCATCGCCGCAGATGTTCTACAATGGTGAGCCAGTGCTCTGCAGGCAGAGCCTCCAGGCCAGGCCCGCGCGTGCATGCCGCAGCCGCCGGTTGCAGAGCCTGAGCTGTGCCGCCAGAGGGCATTGCGCTGTGAAAGGCATTATGCACGTTGTGCACATGTCACTGATGCACAGTCGGCTACACGACGGTCAGCTCGAGCTGATCTGGATGTGCCTTGCGGCAACCTGAGCGGATGTTCGTTGCCTGCCTGCAGCGCTCATGCGCAAGGGCAAGGGAGAGGGCGTCACTGAGGCCGACATGGACTCCGTTGTCCATGCGCACAACTGTGAGTGCTTGCAAGCAACCTTCCTGATGCTAGCGCTGGCTCTTGTCAGCGGCGGAATCGATGTACTCGCAAGTCGACGCCCAGTAAAAGCCCGCCTTTGGCACTTGCACAACCGCTCAAGCTCTTGTCGCACGATCAGCAAAGTGGTCATTGCAACAGATATTCACGACAGCTTCTGAAGCAAAGCTAACAAGACACCAGGCTGAAGGCGCGCCTTGATGTCAGGCTGCCACTGCCTTTGCAGCCATGAACGAGAAGACGTGGCAGCGGGTACAGGAGTGGGAGCGGCTGCACGAGGGCGAGTGTGGCGATGCGCGCCTGTCGCACTTTATGGGACGCCCCGACGACCTCAGGTGCAGGTCTCCAAGTGATGGCTGATGCTGCATGCGCGTCCATTCGATGATGTCCTTTTGCAGCAATGTCTCGTCTCCCCAGGAACGCAAGCCTCAGGCGGCTGGGCAGGCATGAGCACAAAGCAGACCGCGAGACGCTCTGCTGTGCGGAGGATTCTCAAACATGTCCGTGTGCCGCGCATCACAGTCCGCTGGCGCGGCTGAAGAGCTGGGCGGGCGGGCCGCTGCCGTTCGACCGGCACGACTGGTGGGTGGACCGCTGCGGGCAAGAGGTCCGCTACGTCATCGACTTTTACTACCACGAGGAAAAAGGCGGCACTCCCGACGTGAGTTTGGTCACTTCTGATATCTGATCTCACGAACGAGAACGTCATCCGCTTTACAATCTGTGGGAAGGGAGTCCGCTGCCTCATCGACTTTGACCACCGCGCGGAGAAGGGCGGCACCCCCGACGTGAGTGACGCTTTCGGTTCCGAAGAACGCGATCGCCTGGTGATCTGCCGTCACGTTACTCACCTTGCATCGTGATAGCACTTACGAGTGCTATCACGAATGTGTCAAATGATCTGGCCCTCCGGGTCGCCAGCGGTGTGGACCTCGGCAGCCGGCGGTGCCACCCTTGCAGAGCGCCCTGCTGGCGACACCTTCCAGCTTCCGCATCTGCTTTGTGAACATCCGATCGACAAATCGCAGGCGTTTGAGCTGACGGTGCGGCCAGCGCTCGACTCACCGAGCGCGGCGCTGGATCGCGCAAAGATGAACATCTACATCGCGGTGCGCCCTTCGCTTCACCTTTTGGAGCCCCGGCTCCCTGCTGCCAGTGCAGACCTGCTGCTGCACATGACATCAGGACACTGTCGTCCGAAAGGTCAAGTAAATCTGACCTCTCAAGCAGCAAAAGAACTCGCATTCCCAAGCAGATACCCGGTTGTGCTGCTGCATGGCTGCAGACCTGCAGCTCCGGGCATCATCATGCGCTGTCAAGGTCCAGGCGCGTGTCAGCCATCATGACGCAGCTGATGCCAAACTTTTTCGTGCTTTGCAGTGCGCAAAGTGGGGCCTGCCGTGTCCGCTCAGCGGCCATCCCAGCAGGTTTGGCGGCGCATCAGGCACCCCAGTGCCACAGGAGCAGCAGCAGTGACGGCACAGAGGATGGCTACAGGTTGATGGGAAGGCAAAACAGGTTGATAGGAAGGCAACCAGCACCCAAACAGGAGAACGCTCTGCCCAGATCAGGTTCACGCAGCAGTGATGCTGAGAAAGTTTGTGTGGAGGCAACACCTAGTTTGGAAGTGAGACTCAACGACAGCAGAGTCTAGGGATTCCACGAGCCTCACTGGCAGTGCGTTACATCTATAAGACAGGAAGGTTCCGCGGCGGAGTACGTTGGAAAGGGAAAAAGCAGCGTCGGGGAATGGACTGCAACCATACCATTTATTACAGCATGCTGAGCCTGTCTACGATACCATGCCACCAAGTGCACTGACAGGGCTTGAAGAAGAACAGGTTGCCAGAACGACGACTTATCGCAATGGCTATGCAACATCACTGCGAGATATCAAACGAGGGGTGCGGAGGTGCGGCCAAACCGGCGCTGCCTCCCAAATCGAGCATCACCCACAACGGACTACCATTGGTACTTCAAACTGCCAGGAACATATTGTGTTTCTCTCTCTTGTCCGTTGGGTGCATGTCTTGCTGTGGTGCGGGCTGCAGGAAACTTCAGGGCACAACCCCCTTGTGAGTGCCACAACGCAAGCTGCACAGGCTCAAGCCGAAAAGACCTGAGCGCTGCACAACACGCGCCGCAGCGGGGGCATGCGACCTGCAGCCTGGCTGCTGCCCAGAAACAGGTGAATGCGTGTATGTAGCGGTAGAGCGCGCGTGTCCTCCATAAACCCATAATGCGGCGAAAGCATGCCTCCCCAGAGGCATGCGAGACACGTGTGACTCTCCCCAGCTGGGCAATCTCTGCCCATTAAGGAAGCACTGCATGCGCCGCCTGAGACGGCTGCTGCTATCCGCTGTCTTGTGTGTGCGTGTACTGTGCGCGCGGATACGAAAACCCTAAAACTCAATCGGACGTGGCAGCGGTGGCCCCACCGCGTGGCACCCATCGAAATGGCAGCCGCGGCGGGGGCCGCGCCGGCGGAACCCTGCGGAAATCTTTGCAGCCTGCTGCGTTGCCCTTCCCTTGTTGCAGCCCATTCCGTCATTCGTGAGTTGTCGTCTTCTTGGTCTTGTGCCATGGCAGCTGCGCCCCGCGCCGCCTTGCCGTGTCGCTTGTGACGCGCCCCTGCGCTGCCGTGCAGTCGACATGGAACTGCGGCGCCATTAGCGCTGTGCAGCCCTCTTAAACCCTAGTGGGCGGCGGGTGCAGCGCAACCGGCGGCACGCCCACGGCGGCGGTCGGGCGGGAGATGCCGCCGCCAAAGGCGCCGGCAGCCTCCGCCGACGGCGAGCGCCCCAAGGACGGCGCCACGGGCGCAAAGGCCGAGCGGGCGCTGGCGGCGAATGGCGACGCCGGCGGCTGTAACGTCACCGGCCGCATCTGCCGCATTGGCAGCTGCTGCTGCGCCGCACGCTGCTGCTGGAACTGCGCCTGCAGCTGCGCCATCTGGGCCTGCGCCTGCGCCACCTGAGCCTGCGCCAGGGCCGCCATACAGCCCTGCTGCGCCTGGCCCTGCTGATGCGCCGCGGCCGGGCTGGCGAGCGGCGACAGCGTGAAGGAGGTGGCCGCGAGCGACGATGGCGCTGCTGGAACGCCGGGAAAGGCGGCAGCAAAGCCGGCGGACAGCTGCAGGCTCGGCAGGCGTGATGGCGGGGCGTGGAAGGCAGGCGGCGGCGGCGCCGAGATGCGTGGCGCGCTGGACGCCGCGGCGCGCGCGGCCGCCGAGGCGGCCATCGCAGCGGCCATGGCGGCGGACGCGACCGGCCGCGGCGCCGCGACGGGCGCGGACTTGGCTGCGGCCGCGGCGGCTGCCGCAGCGGCGGCGGAGGCGGCGGCAGCGGCGCCGACGGCTGCAGACACGGCGTCGGTGGCGGCGGCGGCAGCCGGCGTCGCCACCTTGGCGGCGGCGGCTTTCGGCGCCCGCTGCTGCTGAGGCAGCAGGCCCAGCTGCGCGCGCATAGCCTCGTTCTCGACAGCCAGCCGGCGCATCTGCTGCTGCTGCGCCTCCAGCTCCTGCGCGACAAAACAGAAAAATGAGTCTCACAGGCAATGAAAGTAACATTGCAAAATCGAGAAAATATGCAGAGTCGTGAACACTAGCGATAGTATTAGCGATAGTTGCACAGGCATGCAGCTCTATTTGCAGTTCCAGTCGAGACGAGGCCCGACATTGCCGACGCCCCTTTCGGCGACTGCCGCTCCCGGATGATTATCTCGGGAGTGTTCGGATCGTCGGCGGAGCTCTCATCCACAGCTGGCAGCTGCCAGGAGCGTCAGTGTGCAGCTTCGCACGGCTGCCCATGAGGTTCATGCGGTTGACTAATGTGGTACAACACTGCCTGACAGCCTGTCACATCAAAGCCCCCTGGGCTGTGTCTTGTGCCTACAGCTGCGACTACTGAGACGTCGCACTTGGCCAGCTGCGGAAACTGCCACAGCAGCTTCTGCAGGTGTACATGTACTGCACAACCCCAGGTGGCATGCCTGCCCCAGTTTGCTGTAGCTGGCACAGAACAGATTTGCCAGTCCCTCTGGCGGGCTGCATGTGATCGAGCTGCATGCAAGCCACGACATCAGCGCCCGCCCAGCGCCTGCCATGAGTGAGGCACTGGCTCGTTGCCGGAGCAGGGTTGACCAGAAAAAAATTGAATTGCCCACCTGCATGCAACGCTCGCGCTTCTCGCAGTGCTCCCGCACGGCGCCGGACGCGATGTCGCGCACGATCTTGGCAAGCGTGTGGCGGGCCGAATCGTCGCCGTTGCCGGACCCGCAGCCCAGCAGGTGCCCAGTCAGCTGGCACTCCAATGCCAGCTTGGCCTCATCCTCCTGCAGGGTTTCGGGTGATCGGAATGAGCCACGGGGCTGGCTGAATTTGGGAGGGCTCACAGCAGAGCGGGGAAGAGATTTCAGGCAGCGTGCTGTCGCATGCAGCGGCATGCAACAGGAGCGAGCCTCATGCTGGGGGCCAGCGGCGATTGCAACTGACACAGGGGCGCAGCGTTCCGCATATCTCCTCACCTTGAGGAACAGGCGCCCGCAGAAGCGGCCCTTGTAGCCGCCGGCACGCGGCTCAGCGCTGCCGGCACGCCCATTGCTGCGGCCACGGCCAGCGCCGGCACGGGCCTTAGTCCGTGGCGTCTCCGGCGGCGGGGTCGCCACGTTTGGCGTCACGGGCGACGAGGTGTAGGCCGGCGCTGGCAGCAAGGAGGCGACGACGGCGGGGACCGCCATGGGCGCCGAGATCGGCGCCAGGCCCGGCGGCGGCGCCATCAGGCCATGCAGTGGCGCCACGGCGGCGCTGACGGCCGGGCTTGACGTGGCGCCAAAAGCGGGCGTCGCGGCGGTGTCGGCGACCGCGGCGGCTGCGGCAGCGCACGCCGGAGCCGTGCCAGAGGAGGCAGACTCCGGGATGGGGGACGTCCGCGGCGGCGTCGGGGACTTGGAGGCGGCGGGCACCGCGGCGGCGGGCGGCAGCGACAGCAGCCGCGGCGTCAGCGGCGCGCCCTCGGCGGGGAGCAGGCCCTCGTTCAGGGGTGGGCAGCTGCTGGCCTTGTTGAGCGTCTCCCCATCTTCAGCAGGGTTATGCAGCAGGGTCAGAACATGACAAAGCACGTGACTAGCCATGTGACTAGCGATCCATGTGGCCTAGCAAACCATATGGCCAGTAAGCGCATTGACCAATATGTGACAAAGAAGACGGCTCAAAAGAAGCTGCCAAGACACGCGGTGCTGTCCAGTCTGCTCACCTGTAGTGTGGGAGGACATGTCCGAGCACTCGGTCTCAGCGGGCTTGCTGGGCGCCGTGGCCGCTCGGCGCGCCGGCAGCTTCAGGCACGGCCGCTTCGCCGGCGGGCCAGCGGCCAGCGCCGCGGGGAAGCGCGCGTGCATTGTGCGCTTGTTCTGCGCGCGGCGGCTGACGCCATGCTTCGGCACGGCGGACGCGCTTAGGGTGTCCATGGCTGGCGAAGGCGAGTCAGCTGCAGCTGCGGCTAACCGGGGCGCTGTCTGCAAGCGGGTATTTGGGGGGCAGGCGGGATGGCTGTGTGGGCTCCTGCAGAGGCATGAGCAGGTCGGTTAGTGACAGCAAGGCCCAGAAGCAAGGCGCCACGGCACACAAGCAAAACCATACATTCGTCAGATGCCCCAGGCACAGGCCGGAAACCGACCCCAGCAACAGGACTGCAATCCGCCCAGGACACAGACATTGCGAAAACACTGGGAAGCCTGCCGCAGGTTCGTGCCAGCCCCTTTGCGGAACAGCCAGACGACACAAGAATACTGAAGGTCACACGACAGCTTAATTTCAAGAAGCTGGTAGCCAGGTGACGGGCCGTAGGCAGGCGGCCTTGGATGCGCGCTTTGAGCTGTCGACAGAGGCCATGGGTCGGGAGCGGCAGGGGACAGACCCAGTAGCTCGTGGTCTGACTTTTTGAAATACGGCAATGAATGCTGGGTGCTTGAAGGACAGCGCAGCTCTGCTGAGCACCGCGCTGCCACTTGTTAGCAGAGCAGCCAGCAGCATGTGCTGAGCCTAGCAGTACGCGATTGATCGGCGGAGCGACAACCTCCAACGAGGACGGGGCAAGCAAAGAGTCCAGCCGCTCGTACAGGGCACACCGGCCTGCAGGTCGGGCTTGCACACAACTACATGACGCTGTTAATACCTGCAGAGCTGTGCATCGCCAGAAGGGGTTTGTGCCGTGCAAAAGAAGCGCGACGCGCTCGCTGACGCGCATACGAGGACCGCGAGTCGACGTGTCCACTGGGCCCCGAACAGCAGCCCCTAACCACCCGCCGATACAACCGATGCGGACGCGCAGCTTGGCAACGGTGCCACGGCAGGCGCGTGGTCAGCCTGGGACTGCTGACCGGGTCAGCAAGCAGCGGGGACCACTCCCAAAGTACAGCCTTCCTTGCTCTGGCAGGGGCGAGGGGAGGGGCGAGAAGGAGAAAAGGAGCGGAGAGAGCACGCGGAAGACGGCCACTGAGAGCAACAGCGAGATCCCTTGGAGCCGCGCCCCAGGCGGGTCAGTCACTGCTATGCTGGAAGTCGACTCCAATTCAGCACGAGGCGCCACCAGCTACTGCGCGAGGACAGGGCACTCACTAGCAGACCGGATTACACAGCTAGCTCAGCTACTGAGCAAGACCGCAGGGAGCGCACGGCGGGCCGCTGGGTTTGAGCAGGGATGGGACGCTGCCTCTTAAGCAGCTGCTGAGTGCTACTGCACTGATGCCTCGGCAGAGGCGCCAATAAACCCGTCGTGTGCTTCAATACACTGTGAGACCCCTGGGGCGGCGCCGGTATCAAGCGGTCAGACTCGTCGAAATGAGGACCTTGAGAAAGACCTGGAGCGGCAAACGGAGCTTGCCTGTGGGCAGGCGGGGGCCGCGATGCTCAGCAGTGGCTACAGACGGCCATGCAGCGCGCTGGCGGCGGCGGCGCCGGAGCGGGACGGGCCCGGAGGCAGCTGCCAGACTGCCTCAGCTCGCCATTTCCGCTCGGACTCGGCTGCTCCCTGAGGGAAATAACGCTCCCATGGGCGATTTGTTCGTGATGCCCGTGATCCGCGTGGAGGGAATCACTGAGAATCCCGGCCGACGTGGCGGGCACTGGTATGACAAGAGCAGTCTGTCCTCGTACTCGTGCTCCGACAGCAAGCGCTTGGGCTCACATGGCGTACAGACCTAGCTAGGGAAGAAAAAAGACGTTCGACTGAGCAGCGTAGCCGAACAGAAGCAACGTGGGCCCAGCGATGGGCTTGCCAGGAACAGTCAAGCGGTCAAGAAAACTGCCTTCTTGCGAATCCTGAATGGGCAGTGCTGCTACGACAAGGCTCAGCAAAAGGCTCAGTATCTCAGCGCAGCACGAACCAGCGCCGCGATACGCCACAGGCCAGCGGCCGCCACTGCCGCGCTGGGCACGGCTGGCTGCTCCACGACAGCAGCGGCTCTCTGAGTCCGGCGGCTTGCGCCTGAAACCACAGCGTTGTGACGCTCCATGATCAGCTTTACCGTGTGTAGCGCCGCCCGCGGCTGGTCAATCGGGATCATGTGCCCTGTGTGCACACACGATCGCTGTGTTGGTAAAAGACTATCAATTTTCATGTGCAACACTGTGCAGCTGCTTATGATTGCACCAAAGATAATGCACGGAAGATACTCGGCAGCAATGCATCGTCCAGACCGCCAGCCGTGCGCCACTGAGTTGACGAATCAGGCCTGGAAGGTTGTTCTGCCAGCAGTGCGCCAACAGCTCACCGGCGGACATGACGGTGACGAGCGCCAGCGGGCCGTGCTCGCGCACAAAGCCCGCCGTCTGACGCGGCTGCCGGCCCAGTGTTGCTGTCGCCGACTCACGCTGCAGCTGCCGCAAGCCTGCCGCCTCGCCGCCTTGTAGCTCCGCCGCCTCCACCGCGCCCTTCGCCGCCGCCTGAAGAGTGCCGTCCTCGCCACTCGGCGGGCCGTCGGCGTAGAACGGGCGGCGCTCGGCGGAGCGGAAGTCGCGCATGCCGCGCCAGCGCAGCTTGGCCATCCACGCATCCGCGCCCAGCGTGCAGCAGATGAGGTCCAGCTGACCCTGGTACACCGTCACCGGCACGCCTGCGCGGGGCATGTAGGGGTGGTGATGAGGGCTGGATCGAAGCAAGGGGTCGTGAGGGGTGGTGGCGATTGGAGCAGGAAGAGCTGCTGATGGATGGCCAGCTGCTTCAGGTGCACCTTCTGGCCAGTGTACAGGGAGGCACGCCTGGCGCACGCCAGGTCAGCACACGCGCGTGCGGCAGATTGAGCGTGTATTTCAGCAGCTGCAAGGCCGCCGGACACCGCTGTTGACATCGCTTGCGTGCCAGCAGCTTTCACACAAAGTGAGACACACACGTGTAGGGAGGCGGGATGTGCACCGCACCGTCGTCCAGCAGGCCGTCCACGATGGAGACAACATCCGTCATGAAGTCCTCCCGCAAGTGCTTGAACACCGAGCCCGCCTGGCCGCGGAAATCAATGCAACATGAGTTGAGGTCAAACTGGATTGTCAGGGTCCTGTGGCTCATGACTATGGAGTGCTTGTGCAGGCAGTAGAACACTGGGCCTGCCTTGCCGCCAAGCGAGACTGCCAACGTCGGACACCGCAGCATGTCACAAATTGGTTGAGCCTGCATCCTGCTGGCGAGTCAGCGGCATGGAGGCAGCGGACGTGGTATGGCACGACCGGCCGCAGCGCATCTCGCGCCTCGAGCTTCATACAAGCGAGCAGCCGATAAGCCTAATGGCCATCCTTGTCGGTAGTGCAGTTCCCGTCTCTCACCTGGGCGCCCCAGTGGACGTGGCGAGGCACCACCGGCCGCAGCGCGTCCCGCGCCTCGTGGTTCATCCAGCGCACCAGGCTCGGCGGGTGGTGCCGCCCCAGGTGCCGTGCAGCGCCGGCGGCGTCAGCGCCTGCCGAGAGGGGAGGCACACGACAAGCTCAGGGTGTTGCGCTGTGGCAGGAATGCTGTGCCAGCGCCTGTCGCGGTGGGGCTGCAGCGCCAGCAACCGCTCGAAGCGGCTTGCTCTACCGCCTGCAGTCCCGACTATCCGGCATGGTTGTTGCATGTTCAGGTTATCCATGAAGCGATCGGCCCCTCATCCAGATGCAGCATCTCATGGCAAGCGAGCTCGGCTGGAGGAATTTTTTTGCGTACACCGAGAGTGTCACTGGAGGTCGCGCCCCAGATCAGCTTTTGGCGAGGCCGCCGTTGCTGCCTCATCATCGGGGGTCTGGTACAGCAGCAGCGAGATGCCGGCCGCGACTTCGTGGCAAACATGTGTTTGTCAAGTTCTTGAATCTTGACAAGGACGTGCAAGCGGGTTATATCGTGAAATTGCTCACCCCACAACAGCAGCGTCGCGGCCTCGTCATCTGGGATGTGGTGCAGCAGCACCTGGTACCAGTCCACGTCGTCAGTCGCGTTGCCAATGGCCTCCTGGATGACCTCGTACAGGTGCGTCGCCTCCTCCCCCTTGCCCTTCCGCAGCGCCGTCTGCGCATTGCATGATTCAGTTGCACACGATTTTGAGGCTGTTCACTTTTCGCGCCGACGCCGCCATCCCAGTGAATGGAGATGCTCAACATAGAACTCAATGGGACACTGACCTGTCTCTTCCCTTGCATGGCCATACGCTGGAACAGCTTTTGTGCCTGAAAAAGGCAGCAGAGAAGTACACACTCCTGCCATGCAAAGCGGCAGCCAGTTGGATGGCGGAGCCCTGCGGTAGCCGCACTCGCAGTCGCAAGCTGCAGTGATGGAACGGCGCATGTTCTTGAACGGCACCTGGGCGTTGGAGGCGATGTTGGTGACGTTGGACAGCTGAGCCCCGTCCAGCAGCGACAGCGCGTTTAGGTAAGGGCCCCACGCCGCCAGGAAGTCCATCGGTGAAACCCACGAGTCCCCCAGCGCCACGCCCCTAGTGTTGGGCAGCACGTGCGTTGGCATAACAAGGCAGAGCATGCTCAATCCATATTGTGGGGACGACTACGATGCTGTGTTGTGAAACGTGAGTAGAACCTGTGGCACCCAGCACCTGAACCCCTACGACATGACAGGGTTGCAAGCCCGAAGCATGATACATAGGAATTGGGACATAGAAAAGTAGTTGGAATTGTGTACATGGATATAGACGAAGAGATAGCACAGGAGCTGGGAACAGTGAGTGACACATACAGCACATTCTATTGCGCACAGCCTGGCTGATAGTGTGCACACTTGCTTGCGATGCCCGCCGTCGTGGTGACCAGTGGCGGCAGCATGCGTTTGGTTAATTGCAGCTTGGAAGCGGACTCACTGGAAGTTGATCTTGAGCCGCCCAGACCGCTGCTCTCTTGCGATTGCCTTTGCGAATCCGGCGCCCATCTTGCCTCCATAAGACTCACTGCAGGGATGCACATTGTCTCAAACCAGTGCAGCAGATTCTGAGTGTGCCGTTACCGAGGCGGCTGTGCCATGTGTTGCGAGATGAGGGTGCGGCTCTGCAGACGGCACGGCCGCGACATATAGCCGGGCATCATGCGACTCTGCAAATACAGAAAGAGCAGCACACTGCGCACCAGAACAGGTACACCGGCGCGGTGTGGAACTCGAAGTGGTCCTTGCTCCACTCGCTGAAGAGAGCCATGAGGTCCTCCACGATGCCCTCATTGTCCGTGGCTGCGCGCACAGGACGCAGTCTGTGACTCAACATAAGGATTTTCCGTGCAAGTTTCAACATGCGAAGCAGCTGTACTTAGAACGTGCGAGGAGGGTCACATCCTCACGCAAATTTGACATCCGTCGAGTCCACAATCGCATTCGCAGTGCCTCGAGGCGCGCTGCCGGAAGTGCTTTGCCCTACCCCAAGCCGCAAGTCGTTGCTGCTATTACTGGCGGAATCTCATGGTTGATGGGACTCACCGAATTCGCCATGCTTGTCGACATAGGACCAGCCGGTGCCGACAGGGTTGTCGATGAACAGCAGGTTGGCAGCGCGCGCCCAGGTGTGCTTCCGCCGCTTCCAGCCGATGCCGTATGGCCCAATCTCCTGCCGGCCCGCGTGCAAAGAAAGGCGTGAGCTGTGTTGTTTGAGTGTAATGTTTGATGCGGCTGCGCTCAGATCCAGACGGGAAGCATCTAAAATAATTCATGTTTCCTTGATTGGTAATTGAACTTCCGTCTGAGGGCTGAGATTGATGGAATTTCGCACCATGAAGTTGCCATAGCCGGAACCAGAGGCGCCGGGGCCACCCTGGAGCCATATGATGAGCGGCTCCTCGAAGATGCTCATGTGGTGGCACCCGGTGCACGGCTCTAGCATCCTGCGGATACGCACATACGCGTTCTGCCTTTTGCATTGCAAGTTATTGTCAGACACCAGCCAGCAACTGGCAGCGGCGACACGACGCCTGAGCAGCGCTGCTGATCCAGATGGGGATTGTTTCTAGCAGTCGCGGGCAGGATCTGCTTGCCGTGCAGTGCTTGTCGTGACACTCGAGCTTGACGCGAGCTGTGCAATGATGATCTCAATGTATGCAGCGGTAACGATGCGGCATGTAGGAGTTTGCCACACCAGAACATGTGCGCGCCCTCCCGCACTTCCACGTAGCCGAAGTCCGCTCGGCTGTTCGAATGGTGCAGGCTGGCAGACTGAAGACGGCCAGCGTCCTGCTCAACAGCTGCGGCTGACGCCGCTGACATTGCGGACGCTGCCAGAATAGCAATAGCAATTGCCAAGCACCCATAGACCCTATGCTTCGTCGTCATGGCTTTCAGTGACCGAATGATAAATCAGGATTCACTGAAGCGCCAGTTTTGTCGACAAAATCAGTTACGGAACCACTGCCCCTAGTTTGCAGTGCGATCATGCAGGGTCAGCTACGGCGACATGAAGCCATCGCCAGGGGATTAAGTTGCAGTGCGAAGATGCCAAGGAAAGTTGCAACTGCAAGTGCATTCAAGTGCATTGTGAAGCGGATTACCTGGAAAAAAAAGGAGATTGTTGCAATACCCACCCGCCCTGGAGCAGTATTGCTGTGCAGAAAGCAGCATTGGGCAGTCGGGCTTCCACTGAAGTAAAGCGTGGCCTTGTGACGTGCCAACGTTTATTGATCTCATTAACAAAGCTTCGGCACCTTGCACCATGGCGGCCGACCGCCAATTTACACACGTCTAATGGGCGCCATCCTGCGCATCCAGCCAGGCGAGCTGTTGCAGTGATGGCGGGCACCAGCCCCGCCCAGAGCTCTCAACCGCGGCTCACACTCTTGCAGAATCAGTCCCGCTTGCTGGAGGACTGCCCACCCGCCGCCAGCTCCTTCAGCAGCGCGACGCAGTCCCGGCATGCGCGGCGGAATTGCGCCGCCGCCAGATCCGCCGGCGGCTGCCTTCGCTCATGGTCAGGGCCATCGACTACGCTAGGTGAAATAGCTGAGGCGGCGCCAACTTGCCCCCGTGTTGCCGCAAGCATGCCGCCAGCTGCTGATCCGGCCGAAGGCGCAGCAAGGGCGCCGCCGCCGCCTGTGGGTGAGGCGCTGCTGTCCGGGGACGGCGGCTTTTCCGCAGCTGCTTCTGCGGCTGCTGCTGCGCCCGCTGCGCCAAAAGCGCTGTTTGCAAATGCTACCGCTGGCGGCGCCGATGACGCCACACTGGCCATGTCCAGCGCATTAAGCTCCGCCGGCAGCGTTTGCAGCCGGGCATTCGCCGCGGCTGCCCACGGCCGCCGGCCGCCGGCGGCGGCGCGGCAGTCCGCCAGCAGCTGCATCGTTGCGTGCAGGTCCGCAACCTGCAGCACGGCCAAGATGGGAGCCTGCGTCAGCAACCTGCATGGCGGTCAAGATGTGATTCAAGGTAACATGGCGTGTGCGGAATGCCAGACAACTGGCATTGCCACGATCTGCTGGCGCTGCGCGCAGGCCAGCAACCCGCACTCATTAGGCTCTCAAAGCGCACCAGGGCGGCAGGACGCATGCCTACAACGAGGCCACCTTCAGTGGACCTGACTGCCGGAAACTGCAAACTAAAGACTCACCTGCTGCTCCAGTGGGCCTGCGCCTGCCGAGCGGTCCAGCGACAGCAGCTGCTCCAGTGGGGGCAGCGTGGGCGGGCACTTGGAAGGCGGAAGCAGGTGTGCCCAGACCGCGCCATGCGCCGCTGCCTCGCCGCCCGCCTGCGTGACAATCAAAGCGCTGTTCAGGTTCTCGCGACTGGGCGTTACCTAGAGGGAGCCGGATCTCGCAGCGTCTTGTGTCACGTGTTGCCAAATGAAGGCCATGCCAGACCATGGAAGCATCGACGGACGGCAGTTCAGAGCAAGACCACAACTGCAGAACTGGCAGATGAGAGGAGCGCGCAGCGACTGCTCACTGCGTGGCTGGCAGGCGCAGCGCACCTGGAAGGCGGGGTGGATGAGTGCAGGCACAAAGGTCGGCACAGCGGCAGCCCAGGTCACGAGTGTTGCGTCTGACGCCGCGGCAAGCAACACCGCACTCCTGGTACAGGTCGAGTCAGAAAGGTCAGAGACGGAAATGCCTGATGCCGTCATGCAGACAGTTGAAGTGACTGGCAGGACATGCAATACGAATGCACTCGGATCGTGTCGTGCATCTGGAGGGTCAGGCACCTGAGCTCGTCCATGTCGGGAAAGCGCTGCGACGCAAACAGGACCACCAGAGATCTGAATACGCCGCTGTCGAGCAGCGCCTTGTTGCCGCCGCCTGCAAGTAGCAGAGCCCCAATGTCACCGCGCCGGACGGCAGCAGAAGAGCTACAGTCCCTGCGCAGCACATCTTCCAAAGTGACCTCGTTCCAATCCCCTCTCGCCATGCACGCCCAGGCCCGTGCTGCTGCCATCGTGACTAACCCAAGCGCCCACCTCATTGCGGTCGATGGTCGATGATGGGTCAGGCGGGGTCTTAATGACAAGATAATTAACATGACAAGCCCACCTGCGGCCTGCGAGCCCAGCACTGCAGCAGACACCACGCGGCACGCCAGCCGCACGTCCGCTTCCACTGCTTCCGCCGCCGCTGCCGCCGCCGCCGCACTAGCTGCTGTCGCTGCACCCTTGGCTGCCGCCGCCCGCCCCAGCCACCCGCCCAGCGACGGCAGCAGCGCAGAGTACACGCCCTTTGCCAGGCTGCGGGCCGCTGCAGACTTTGCCGCCGCTGATTTTGACGCTGCCGACGCTGCGCCGCAGCCAGTCACAGCCACAGTGGACGCGCCCGGCGCCGGCAGCAGCGCAGCAAACAGGCGGGCGGCAAACGCTGTGGCCTCGCGCAGGCCGGGCGGCATCGACAGCGCTGCGCTGCGCGTTTTCGCCGGCAGAGGCTCGGACGCTCCTGCAAAAGTGCACACGTGAGCTATCTAGGGTGTACCTGTTGTCCAGAATGGCAGCTTCAGGCAGGGCTTGCAGCGGAAGGCTCTGCCCAGAGCGTTTTTGACCTAGCAGCTCGGCTGCTGCAAAGAGTAAGCTGCCGCCGCGGCCGCCAAGTGTGCCCCCCAGCTCACGACGAGCTCCACTTTCCGACAGACTTTCTCCAAAATACAAGCAATCCCAGCAGGACGTGGACACAGCAGGCGCATGCTCTCACCCACGGCGGCGCATAGCGACGGGAAGACGGAGACCGCCGCCGGCGCGTCCACAACGCGCTCGGCCAGCAGGTCCACATACGCTGAAGACAGTTCCTGGAGATCCCCGGCGCACTCATGGCGCCGCGCCGCCGCCAGCACCGCCACAGCGTCCTCCGCCAGCGCCAGCCGCCGCCAACTGGCATCGCCGCCCAGGTGGCTGTAGAGCGCGTGCGCAGCTATCGCCGCCAGCTTGGCCTGTTCGTTCGACAAGACAGAACATTGGTGACGGGACTGAGTGCTGGTGCAATTCGGTGTGCTGCTAGAGCCGCCAGGTTGGCCTTCCATGGACACAGTTTCGATGTTTGGTGTGCGAGCCGCAGGTGCGGCGTGGCATACGAGGCAGGCTGCTGAAAGGGAACTGCGAGCGACGCCCACTCGAGGTCGCGGCAGTGGGGAAGGCTGCGGCATGCCACATTGCCGAGGTCAGTCATGGGCGGGTTTTTTCGCCCTTGAGCATAACAGTGTGCTTCTGACAGGCCCTCACATCCCGACAGACGAGCAACCACTCCCACATTCCTTGTATGTTCGGCACCTGCAGGATTTCCCACGAGTACGACTGCTTGCTGGACCCCGAAAGGCGGTTGTCGCTTGTGCGTAGTGCTGGCGACGGCTGCGGCAGCGGCTGAAGGTCCTCATATGTGCAGTCGTCTCCATCCTCCTGCAGACGGACATGCACGCTGCTGTATTGGTTTTCACACGACATATATGTTTGTTCACGGTATTCACGGCCTCTCGAGATGGGCGTCTGCAGACTCACATGACAGAGAATGCCCCCCTCCCCTGCGTTGTGATGACGAGAGCGGGCGCGCTACCAGAGCGGAGGCCCTTTGATCCTAGAAAATTCCCAAGCTGCAGCTCACCTCTGCAGCGAGGGCGGGTTCCTCCTCAGTAGTCACACTGGCCGCAGGCTGCGCCAGTGCTGCGAGGGCAGCCGCCATCGCCGCCATGAGGTCGGCAGCTGCGGCGTCCGCTGCGTTGGCGGACCGGCTTGCGCCCGCCATGCCGTCAGCTGGATCAGCGGCGGCGTGCGCATCCGCTGCTGCTGCAGCCTCTGGTGGGGGCGCCGCTGCAGCTGCAGCTGCTGGCGCAGGAGGCTTGTACCAGGCAGGTTCGCCGCCTGACGGGGCGGCTGGCTGCGCCGGCGCGGCTGTCGCAGGAACCGCATCCGCCTCGAACCTGCAGGCACGCCAGAGCGCTATGACCTGCAGGAAGGGTGTCATCACCGTCCACTGGCTCGAGTGTCATTGTCCTACAGAGATCTCTATGCATGCGAAACTCCACATGGCAAAAGGCATTGGCCTGTCTGGTTCCAGGGGCCTCACCTGGCCAGCTCCCTGAAGCCTTTCCATGGAGGCGTCTCGACCGCCCGCCACGCCAGTCTCACCAAACGCCTCATGGCTGGAACGTCTGAAAGTCGTCTCGAAACGTCTTGGTCGTTCGAGTTTAGAGTCTGAGGCCTACCTCCCCAGCTCCGTGAAGGCTTCCCGTGGAGGCGCCTCCACCGCCCGCCGTGCCAGCTTCACCACCAGGCACGCTGCCAGCTGCTGATAGAGCCCCTGCAGCTGGTTCGCCGCGCCATCGCCTGCTCCGGCTGCGGCGCCCGCCTCCGGCGGCGTCGCTGGGGCTGTTGCCGCCGCAGCCGCGGCGCCGCCGGAAACGATGGCAGTGGCGGCGCCGCCAGCCGTGCCATGTCCGTCCTCTGGCAATCGCTTGCCCGCCACTTCAAACAGCAACACACCCGGCATGAGGCAGGTGCACTTCGATCAACCGTCAGAAGGCCGGCACGTCAGCAAGTTAGCTGGATGCAAGTTGCCTGCAGGTGCTCTAAACATTGCGTAGCACCTGGCTGCTGCGGGGTAGGCACGGAGCCCTCGAGCGCGTTCTCCAGCAGCTTGGCGGTCAGCGGGAAGGGTGGCCAGCGGCGGGCATCGAGCGCCGCCCGCAGCGCCTCCACCAGAGCCTCCAGCTCCGCCGCTGACACCAGCTGCAGGGGCAAAACACGTCATATGCATATGAACAGCAAGTACAATCACACCGCCGGTAAGGAACCATAACGCCTCCACCACAGCCTCCAGCTCCGCCGCTGACACCTGCTGCAGGGAGGGCAGAGCATCTCCGTGTGACATCAATCGCCACATCTTGCCGTCGATTGCCGCAACAACGTGCAGTCTAGCCGTTCATCAGCAGTGAGTACGGCTGAAATCTCGCCTCAACGCCTCAATGGTTTATGTGTGAACGTCTCCGGTGGCAAACATGCAACAAATACATAAGACTGAGGCGCGAGCGATGCCAGGAGCCGCATACCGGAAAGTCGAACTGCAGCTGGTCGTATGCGGCACGCGCCAGCTGATCGGGCGTATGTGTTGTAGCAGTGTCGGAAGCGGCCTCCTCCAGGGCGGCGATGAGTTGTTTTGAGAAGGCGCGCCGGTGGCGCTCCTCGGCAGACACCTGCTGCGGCGGCGACCGGTAGCCCGGTTTACGCGGCCGCTGCGAGTCGATAGTGTCCTCGTATTTCATTGCTGCCGATCACGGACTTCAGGCAGGCTGATGTAGCTGCACACGAGTCGCTGCGAACGAGTTCAGTTCAACGAGTTCACGGTGATCATAAGCAACAGATTTAAGACGGCTGCATCATGTAGGCTGCGGCAGTCAGCCTGCACTCGGGAGCTAAGCTCTCAGGTGTTCCTACTCCTGAGAAAATGATGCTGGAACTGATTTTGAGCAGTATTCGTTTGCGTGTTCGCAAGTGGGATTGTCGGACATTTGTCTGACGACAGCTTCCTGCCTCCATTCGCACATGCAATTGGCTATCTGGCAAAAAAGCCGAGCTTCAGCAGATTACCAGCAACGTGTTATCTGTGTCGGTTACCCTGGTATGGTCGAGGGTTCGAGTGGGGACGGGGGGCGGGGTCGAGAGGGTCCTTCCCCACCTCCCCAGGTACCGAGCAAGGGTACCTGGCGGTTGGTGGTTGAGGGGGGTGGGTCCGCCGCCGCACCCCCCTCCCTTACTACCACCCCTCAGCCCACCGCGCGCCGAAATGCATCTATATCTGCCCTGTCCTGCACCAATGCTGCTGAGATGTATGCTGACCACCATGATTGAGAGCGATGAATGCATTGTCTCAGTTTGGCGGCAAATGGACTCGTTGAAATTCAGTGCGCAGTATTGGTGGGGGAGGGGGGTGCTGCTTGGGTGGGTAGGGGGGAGGGGCTGCCAAGTGCATGCCCCTTTGTAGGTACCAAGGAAGGGGCAGGGTGGGTGGGTAGGGAGGGTCCTGGACCCCCTGCGGCTGTGGCGGCCAATAAAATGTCACGGACAGTCTGTTACACAGAAACATCTCAAGCAAATTGTCAGCAAAGTTGTTCGTGTATACCTACTTCAGACAAGCTGATGCATCTCAACAAGACGAAACAACATTGAACATATTTGTCAGCGCCGCAAAGTGGGCATTCAGCTGGGGTGCTGTGTGTGTGTGTCTCGCTGGATCTACTGGCTGTCCTACACTACTGCAGGTCATCTATATAGGCAAACAGCGGTAAAGCAAGGCATCTACCTATTCGTTAGGCTCCACTTATTATTATGCCGCCAGCATGGCCGGCACCCTCAAATTTGATGCCGCCGCAAACAGCAGCAGCAGCAGCAGCGGTCCGCAGAAGCTGCTTGCGCAGTCAGCGCGGCCTGCCGCTTGGCTGCCGAGCTTGGCCCAATGCTTCAAGTTATCTCCCGCCATGAAGCTTAATGACTATCGTGAATTGCAATTGCGATGGGTTTGCGAGTATATAACTTGCTGGCCTACTCCTCCTGAACATGACCGGTCTGGGAGCGCACGTACAGATCCAGCAGGTGGATCAGCGCCTGCACGGGATAAGGGATCTCGGTCGAAATTGATATCAGCTAGACATGGTGAGTAGAGGGTTTGCCCATCGGGGGAAACCTGCGAAGGGGAGGCACTGGCTCAGCAGTCCACATCCCGAGGCTGCTGCGGCGTTCACACCCGAATGCCATAGCAAGAGGCACTCTCGCCACAAGATGCGCAACAAGATTCACAGGCATCCAGTTACCAGTTGATACATTTTATGCCACAGCGCTGGCTTCACAAGTACCTGCGCCGGATCGCCGCCGCTGACGGTCAGTGCCGCTGCGGCACGTGCGTCTGCGGCCTCCTCCGCCAAGCGCGCAGCCTCGGCGGGATCTACTTCCTCCTCATCTGCAGCGCAGTCCATGCAGTGTGAGGTCGAAGTTTCAAACCACGAGGATTCGCCCCATCAAGCATACCAGGTGTTCGCACGGTGCAAAACTGCACAATTACTCCGGCACAGGAACCCACAAACACGCCCTGCAAACTGAAGCACAATCTAGGTTGCCTGGTTTTGAATTGAATCGATGTGTCAGATATGGAGGCGCACCGTCGCTGTCATTGGCGGCGCCCATGCAGCGGCGCTTGCCTCCACGCGGCCGCCGGCGCGCCCCGTCCGACAGCGCCGCGTCCGTTGCACTGTCACTCGCCAGCTCCTCCGCGCTCAGCGACTTGACCGCCGCCAGCGCAGCGGCGATGTTCTGCTCCGGAGCCAGCGAAAAGGCCTCCTGTTTGCGTGGGTATTGAGTAGTCGATACATGTGTCCACGAAGCATCACAGCTTTTCAGGGAGCGACACTGCAGCGGCAGGCAGCAGCAGAACACGCTTGGCAGGCACAGCCAGTCAGGAGGCACAGCCAGTCAGAAACTCCAGGATCAGCTTGCAACACCCTGTTGTGCAGTGTGTGGGCCTTGAGCTGCGCCAGCACACGCCAAATCTAGCACGGGAAGTCTAACAATTAAGATGCCTTCCCCGCACCTTGTGCGCCTTGAGCTGCGTCAGCACGCGTCGCATCTGCGCCATCTCCAGCACGCTGCGCTCGGCGCGCGCCTCCAGGTCCGCCAGCTCCGCATCGAGCGACGCGTTCTCCGCCACCAGCCGCGCGTTCTCGTCCCACGCCGCAGCGAACTCCGCCTGTGCGGGGTTGCCGCCATCGCCGCCGCCGTTGCTGCCGCCGCGCCTGCAGACACTGTGCCAAAACTCACGACACAGTTATGGTCGAGGTCATCTCGCAGCTGTCGTCCTCATCGTGCAGACATCCAAGAACGACTGCTGGCTACCAGTGGAGCATGCACGCATGCTGGAGAAGGGCAGCGTCATGGTGCAACCGCCGTCAACCGCCGTGACGCACGTCAACTGCCGTGTGCCCAGCCTGTCTGCCGCCCCTTGAGGCCTGCTTCATTCCTGCCTCACACGAGGAGAAAAGGTTGGCACCGTGGACACAATCGCTGGATATGCGGCGACACTACCATTGTGTCACTGAACGCACCTGCTTCGGGAGGAGCCGGCATCCTCGGGCCCGGGTAGCCATCGCAGCGCCGGCGCGTTCAGCGACAGCTGCTGCAGCCTGCCGGGCTGCAGGGGCGGCGGCGGCGGCGGCATGACACCGCCATCCGCCTCCATCTGCCGCCGCAGATGCTGCGTTGCGACGGAGCGCTCCAGCACGCTGGCACCGGCGTTCGCGGCGTGCGCCGGCATCGCTGAGGGCGCGCCGCAGAAGTCGGTTGCCGGGATTCGGGGGATGTGTCAGCGGCCGGCTGGCTGCTGCAGTGCTGTGGCAGCTGGGGTGCAGAGGTGCTCGCAGAAGCCTGCTGTTGTTCTGCGATGTCAGTCCTGCGGCAGCATGGTGGCAGCAGCTTCAATTTGATGTCAGTGGCCCTTGCGGCACTAAATTAAACAAGGCTGGGGTGTACAGGGCTAGTCTGACTCATCATGCACTTGACCCGCTCCTGGGCATGCAACATGACCATCGCGTACGAAGTCACCAGAGATGATTCGTATGCATGCAACTGATCGCATCCGACCGACATGGTCAACGGACGCGACGCGTCATGGTCCTGCACCCGTCGAGTCATAGGGGCATGTGGACATGAACATGCATTTGAACATATGCCCTGCCGGCCGATGGCAGCCGGAAGACCAGAGAATGTGTTTTAGATCTTCGTGAGTCAAATACATTGGTCAGCTGGCGAGTCAGTGCCGACATAGGGGGGTGCTGGCCATTTGCACCGCAGCTGTCGTCTGACAGGATTGTACTGCGGGCTGCCAAAGGTCGCCACCGGCCGCTGCGAGCATCCGCGTATGCGCTGGCTTGCCAAGCACATTGTATTTTCTAGCAGCAGCATGCTACAGGCTGTGACGGGGCCGTCCGGCACTGACCTGCAGCTCACCTGTCGGTGGCGTTGGCTTCGAGTCACAGGCGGTTTGCGCTGCCGGCTGATCGGTCGCCGATGCGGATGGCAGCTGATGCCTGGAGCACCTCACAGACGGTGTGTGCAGGTCCTGCTACTCAGCACAGAGCGCGCGCGCCTGCACCTGGGGCCGTCGAAAAACCGCGGGTGTTCCGAGAAGGACAGGGGACCAAGAAAGGCGCACGCCCCTTGCCGTAACGCTCTGCTACGGTCTGCAGCAGCGAGTGCTGATGCGAGCACCAGCTGAACAACGGGCTGTGATTTGCGAAGCGCAAGAATGGAAATGTGACTGCTGGCACTGCGTCACTCTGAGTCAGAGCGCGGGAGGCAGAATCTACATTCAAGACTTTCCCATCGACCCCTGCATCATCCACATCCCGATCAAGTTGGCCGTTCGATAATTGGCGCCTTTCGGCTCTCCCTTTCGGAGCCGCGCGAGAAGGCATATCGCTGGCTCAGTCAGATCCAGCGAAGTTCATCAGCGAAAAAGCTGGACAAGTATGTCAATTCAGCGTACGCGGCAGTGAGTGTGTCGAAAGGCACCATGCTGCAGGTGGGGCTCCGAACCGCGTCCGTGGCGCCTCCTGCGCGGCAGCATGCACGCGGTGCAAATACGTCGGCAGCCCGAAACAGCTTTCGGAGGGGTCACACGCCCCTTCAGCCAGTGACTATCACGCCTGGCAGGCGGACAGCGAGGGTGGTTGTCTCTGCAGAGCTTTCGGATAAGGGGCGGCGTTTCAGAGCTGCGGATGTGGAGGTGAGTTTGAGGTCTGGGACCCTGCATGCCAATATGCATCGGCGAGACTGGGCAACGGCAGGCTAACCAACATGCGCCTGCTGAAACCCTCAGGTTAAGCGTATCATGGGAGAAGGCAGCTACGGTGAGTGGTTGGCATCGTCACAGAACGCTGCAGTGTCATCGTGCGCGCGCATGCAGGCGTCTGGCGAGATCAACCAGCATCATGTGCAATCGCGGCGAAACCAGGCGGCAAACACTCCTTTGTCTCATTTCATGCAGGCCAAGTGTTTGAGGTGGGGCCCGCTCTTTCCTCGAGCATCATGACATGCACCAGTAATGAAGCTGCCATGGTTGCGGCGGTCTAGCTTTTTACAAACACCTGGACAGCCGTTGTTCAGCGCATGCAATGATTGGAGCGGCCCCGGCGGCTATTTGGCAGCGCGCGAGTCATGCATATAAGCGAAATGGCAGGCGCCTGTCGGGGGCTGGGCGGTGAACGCTTGTGCAGGGATGCGTCAGCACTCAGATGGCGGCAGATTGGCAGCGATGATGGGTGCACATGTCACTGAGAGACACTGTGCCGCCACTGCTTCCGATTGCACCACTGCCAATGGAGGAGGCGGCTGAGAAGAGCGGCAAAACGCTGATCCATGCCGTCATCTCCTTGCGTGGTTTCGTGTTGATGGCGTGGCGGCACAGCGTTCTGGGAGCAATGATGTCTGCACTTTTGCACCCCACTGAGGCGCATGCGGTATAGAGCGTGCCCCAAAGCCTTGACCCTGCTTTCCACGCAGGGGATGCTCCAAACGCGGAACGGCAACGAACGCGTGGTGCTGAAGAAGGTCAAAGCGCGCGTTGAGGTGAGCTCCATGCGCTATGCTTCCAGACCCCACCTGCACTGCCTTTGCTTGTCAGCTGGCGCAGTGAGCGCTGCACATCCTGCAGCCTTGCTGGATCTGCAGCCCCAGCCGCTCCTGCCTCCTCGGCTCATGGGCCCGAATCTGGGCCACAAGCCCCTCACATGCAGACCGCCTGCTTATCTGCAACTGCAGGGCGCGAGGCAGTTGGGGCAGATGGAGCACCTGCTGACTGAGCATGACAGCAGTTCATGCGCCGCACCATTGCTGACCTGTACAATTAACGTCCCAATCACAATCCATTGCAGGGTTCGGAGCAGATGGGGCAGATGGAGCACCTGCTGAGTATGTTCGCCACTTGGTATGTGCGCGGCGCCATTGACGATCCTGCAAATGAGGATTCCATTGTTCCTTTCCAATACACATCATCGCAGGGCGCGGAGCAGATGGGGCAGATGGAGCACCTGCTGAACGTGTACGCGTCGCGTTCCGCGCGCAACGCCAGTTGAAGTCGCTATGAACGGCACCTCTCACCACTGTCCCAAGTTCTGTTGTATCAGGGCGCGGAGCAGATGGGGCAGATGGAGCACCTGCTGAATGTGTATGCGACGCGATCGGCGCGCGGCGCCATCGCCGACTTCGTGGGCTACCTGGAGGTTCGGGAGTCGGAGGCCACCATGCGTCTCACGCAGGGCCTTTGGCTGGTGGGTTTGCAGGCATTCACGGAAGGCAGACAGCAACAATGTTCACGCATCAGGGTCCGCCGTGCGACCGGCGCGCAGCATGCGGCAGGCCGGATCATGACCAGCTGGCATGGCGTTGGAGACGGGCTTCGACTAAGTTCTGCAGGCGGGGGAGCCGTCGCGGGACCCGGCGATAAGTCGCTGCCAGCTGCAGTGAACAGAGGCAGCACATGCCTCACAGGCTGGCTCCCTGACAGTCAACCACCATGACCATTTTTCTGGGCACATTCCCCTGCAGGTCTGGCACTGCAAGGGCTCCCGATACGCTAGGCTGCCTGCTATCCGACATAAACGCGGGAGTCAAATTCTGCTGACTTTATTCTGCAGATCTGGCAGTACGAGGGCTCCAACACGCTGGGCGGCTACCTGAAGCGGCGCGACTGCATCCCCGGCCTGGCGCGGGACCTGGGCGTCAGCGAGGCGGCGGCAGTGCCCACCGTCATGAAGCAGATCTTCGAGAACCTCGTGGTGAGCTGCTGCCTCCGATGCGCCCATCATGAATCAAATCCTTGTGGATGACCTCGTAAGATTGGGGGTGTAGCCCCAGCATAGGCGGTGGCGATTTTGCCGTGATGCGTGGGAGCAGAGCGTCTCCCACCGGCGCGCATGCTGGAGACGGCAGCCTGATGACAGAGGGGAGAAAACCGATCTGGCAGTTTTCAATATTTCCCTTTCGATCTGGCAGGCGCTGCATGCGGCGGGGCTGGTGCACCGGGACGTGAAGCCAGCCAACATCATCTTCTCGGAGTCGGCGCGCAAATTCAAGCTCATCGACCTGGGCGCCTGCGCCGACCTGCGCTCTGGCACCAACTACATCCCCGACGAGTCCATTCTGGACCCCATGTACTGCCCGCCGGAGCAGGTGTGCTTAGGTAACAAGACGTAATCTCTGTAAGGTCCTCTCGGTATGACCTGCGCTCGGGACCAGCTACATCCAATTTCCGACGAGTCCATCCTCGACGCCGTGTACTGCCCGCTGGAGCGGGTATAGCACCTTCTCGGCTGTCTGATTAGATCGTTGCTGCCCTGCGACCTCTTGGCGAGGTCAGGCTCACACGAACTCAGGCTGGCGACCTGCGGCCTGCCTGGCGGCACACATCAGGCTGAGCACACGAAACCCTAAACCCTAACCCCACACCGACAGCCAAAGGCCCATGCACACTCCCCGCTGTCTGCGTTTCAACCATTATAGTACCGGCAGCAAGGCTGAAATGTCAATGTATGCGCGCAGTACTGCCTGCCGACGGACGCGCCGCACCTGGCGAAGCAATCGCGCGCGATTGCAGCGGCGCTGTCGCCCATGGTGTGGGCGACGCACAAGCCGGACCGTTTCGACAGCTTCTCCACAGGCGCGGCTTTATACCGCTATAAACAGAGGATATGCGCGACGCCCTCTGCACTGACTCTGACGCGCGTGTGACCTACCAACAACCCATGTCATCACATGGCACCCTCCTTTCAAGACATGCGTTGTTGTAGCTCCATGGCATGGAGCACGTCACCTTAGGGTTTAGGGTTTACCCCAAACACTAAACCCTAGGGACACAGTACAGGCCTTCTGCAGACTACCCTACTGGACATGACATACACGATGCCTGCAGCGCGGCGCATGCATCTGTTCTGAGCCTGGTCTGCATAGACTGTGCGTAACATGGCATGCCTGTCACCTAAACCCTTTACTCTGGCGCGCAGGCCTAGTGTTGATGCAGCTGGCGCTGCCCAAGCTGCGCAGCAGCAACAACCTGCGATCCTTCTCGCAGCAGCTGGCCTCCTGCAACCACGACCTGGACCTGTGGCGCCAGCGGTGCGCCCTTTTCCTCTAAATTTTCCCCTTTCCCCCTGTGTTTCTACCCGTGGACATGTGTTTCAAATGGGCTTGTGCTTTTACCAATGGAATGTAAGGAGTACTTTGGTTCGTCGATCACCGGCCCCTCAGGCCTGGGGCAGGCAGAATGCCGTCGCCGTCATTTCTGTCCACTGTTGATGTGGTGTCAGCGCTTCAATGGCAGGCGGAGTCTTTCGTTCTTGGCTGCCACACGTGCCATCTTTGGTGCCTCGGGCATGGCAGGCTTCGACACCTGTGCGCTGATTGACTTCCAATGCGGCCATTGCATAGTTCTTCATGCCTGCCCTGCACGATTGGGATTCATGTGCCAGACCCCACCACTCCAATGAGCGCAAGCGGTGGCTACGTGGCAACTCGCGGACACCATGTGACACTGACATCCTGGGTGCAGGTGCGGCATGGGTTGGAGTTGACACACATCTCAGAGACCATCAGGGCTTTCCAATTCCTGCCAGTCGAGCTGAATTGAGGCTCTCGGTGAGCATGCAATCGCATCGTCGGCCGCAGGCAGCCGCTGCCAGCAGAAGCAGCGGGTGCTCTGGGCGCGGGCAATGGCGCAGGCGGGAGGTGGCGCGTACTGCGAACAGACAATCGGAAACGCCACTGCTATGCCCTTTGGGACACAGCTTTCCTTGTTACGTTTGCAGGCACCCGCCGCCGGCGAAGGAGACGGACATCCTGGACGCGGACGGCGGCTCGGTTTGGGAGCTGGCGCGCACGCTGCTGCGGCCGCGCGCAGTCATCGCGGACCGGCAGTCGGGCGCCGTGGAGTTTGTGCGCGGCGGCGTGCAGCGGGTGTCCATACGCGCCGCGCTGCGCCACCCCTTCGTCCGCAAGGTGTGCCCAGAGCGCTGCGGTCGCTGTGCAAGTTTTCAACAGGGCTGGGTGTCCCCCAAGGGCCTGCCCACGATCACTTTTTAGCGACTCGAATGGGGTTCGGGGTGAGATGCTGTGCATCTCGGATCCATCCCGTTGACAACATGTTTGCAGGCACGATCATTTCACATATCAAAGCCTTATGCTCATCGGTGCAGGCAGAGCAGGGGGCGCGGCAGTCTGGCGGCGGCCTCGGCGGCTGGTTCGGTCGTGTCACGGGGACGATGACCATCGACTCGGAGGACGAGGGCACCGGCATGCGGCAGCGCGGCGGCACAACGCCAGCTGGCGCTGCCAGCGCGCGCCCCCGCTGGGGCAGCGGCCTGGTCACAGCCATCTCCAGCACTGGCAGGTGGGCAGCGTGATCTGAAAACAATCCAAAAAGAATCCAGGAGTCCGAATCCGATTCCTGCATGTTTGGCGCCGGCGCCGCCAGCGGCCGCCCGCGCTGGGGCAGTGGCCTCGTCACAGCCATCTCCGGCACCAGCAGTTGGATGAGTCATTTGACGAGGTCTTAACACCGTCACCTGGGAAACATCTAGGAGTGCAGTCTCCATGTGCAAGGCGCCTGCAGGGGCCGCAATCAGCGTGCGCCCCCGCTGGGGCAGCAGCCTGGTGACAGCCATCTCCAGCACCGGCAGGTGGGCAGGCAACCCTGCATCGTCAGTGCCACTGATACGCTGCACCTGCGGCCTCCGGGAGGACAGCCAGTCGTCAAAGGGCGCCTGTTGACGAATGATAATTGTTGGCCGCCTGTTGACCAATAACGTTTGTGCTCATGCTGTATGTACCCACTTGTGCTGCTGTGACTTCCCTGCAGCTCCCGCGCCGGCAGCCGGTGGGCGAGCGGCAGCGACACCGTCTCGGCGGTGGCGGCCAACGTTGCGGCGTCCGATCCCGGGAGTGCCACTGCCGGCGGCACCGGCAGCTCCTACGTCTCCTCCGGCGAGGCCAAGCGCGCGGCCATCCGCATTGCTCGCGGCGGCAGCTCTGGAGGTGCGGTGCTTGCTACTGGCTGTGCGGAGCATGTTTAATATTGCTCAAGTGAAACCAAAGAGGCTGGATGACGCGTTGAAAGAGGCAACTCTCACTCTGATAGTTGCCCAGGATGCTTCCGGCGATCCCATTATCCTGGGTACTTCGCGATGAGGGTTGCACCCTGAGTTGGTGTGTGCTGGCATACAGAGCTGCCTCCATTGCAGATCTAACACAGCGTTCACACAGGAGTGCTGTCTCAGTCCTAGATCAACGCACTTGAGACATTGGTGCCAGGTCATCTTGGGGCTTCACAGTACCGTCCACCCATGTGAAGGCGCCTGTCACTTCATATCCGCAGGTTCATCGTCCAGCCGGGCAGGCAGCACCTCGCGACGGAGGTGGGGCAGCGGCTCTGTGTCAGCCTCGGACGGAGAGGCGCCGCCCAAGCCCAAGCGGCGCGGCATCGGCGCGGCGCTGGTTTCGGCGATCATGGGCCCCCGCAAGAAGGCAGCGGTTGCGAAGGCGGCGGCGCCGGCGGCTGTGTCAGCCACAGGTCGGTGCTGATTGTCACGCGGTGCCCTGCGCAGTCACAGCTGAGAGCGTATGCCGGAGCGTGAGGCCTGCAAACAGCATCTTTGATGCCACCGAAAACTCCTGCGTTCTCAAGCGTGACCGCAGCGTCTCTGGCGGCAGTCCAGGACCATGCGACCCCCCTGTGTTTCAGAATCGTGACTCTTTTGGCCGGCTCAACAAACATCTACTTGCGTCTGCAGCCGACAAAGCGGCCGCGACAGGCAGCGAAGCAGTTGGCGGGCTCACCCTTTCCGGCTCCCAATGGACCATGTGTTACGATACTCAGCGTCCATGTCTCTCCGCCGCAAAGAAGCCGAAGGAACAATGAGCGGCAGCACCAAGCAGCTGGGCCGGGCTGGACTAACATACAGTAGCCTATTCCTGACATTTTCTAGAACTGGGCATGTAGGACTTGCAAAACTCACCACCAAGCGTGCCCATGCTCCAGGGGAGCCGAAGGAGCAGCCGATGGCGGCAGCACCAAGCAGCTGGCGGGGCAGCGGCACACCCACTCCGGCTCTTCCAGGCCCATGTTTTGTGGCAACCTTCCTCTTTCTGTGTGCGCAGAGCCGAAGGAGGTGCCGACGAGTGGCAGCATCAAGCAGCTGGCGGGCCTAGGCCGCGCCGTCGGAATCTGGTCCCGCGCCTCCGGCAAGCTGTTCAACTTGGAGGAGCGTATCAAGGACCAGGTGAGATCATCAGATCATGCCACGGTTCTCATCCTTGACCAATGTGGCATCTGGTTCCGTACCTCGGGCAGCAGCTGTTCAGGGTTGCAGGAGCGCATCGAGGGCCAAGTGGGGGTTTCTGTCAGCAGTTAGGAGTTGACTATGGGGTCATCGAAGTGGTTAGTATATCTGGTCCCTGCCAGGCAAGCTGGGCAACCTGGCGGAGCAAACCAGCTGGGAACCTCCATCGAGGCCTTTATCAGGCCTTGAAAAACCTGAAGTTGCGGCAGCAGTTTCAGAACCGCACCATGTTGGTCCTTGCGGCGTGTGGCTGACGCTGGATGGCAAGTGTTCACATGACGTTTCCGTGTTTGTCGCTGATGTCGATTGCCCCTCAGCACCTGGAGGTCTCGGCCCTGCCGGCCTGCTGGGTTTCTTCTGTGAATTCGGATCGGAGTGCTGCTGCTGAACCACAACCTCATGTCGTACTGCCAAAACCGCAGCCGGACGTGCGCCCAACATTGTTCATCAAATATCAGCTTAAGTTGACACACCTCATGCCTAATCCTCGGACCGCAGGCGGACGCCACCAAGTGGTATACGCGGATGGTAAAGGGGTTGAAGGCGAGCGCGCACAGTCCCAGTCTGGTTGCAAGGCCCGAGCCCTGAATTTCACCTTCGCAGGCAGACGCCACGAAGCGGCAGACGAGGGTGGTCAAGGCGCAGCAGTCGCGCGTGCGGACACGTGACATGTATATCACAAAGACCGTTTCGACGCTCTGTGGTACCGTTTGACTTATTAACGCTTCTTGCAGGCGGATGCGACCAAGCGGCAGACGAGGGTCGTCAAGGCGCTCGAGGCGCGCGTGCGGACGGGCGAGGCGTCCCTCGATGTGCTGGCCAGCGAGCAGTCAGCGCTGGCGGCGATGACGGAGCAGCTCACTACCATGACCTCCGAGTTCCGCACCCTGTACCGCGGGTGCGGGTCTCCAAAGCCTGTCTGTTCTGGTTCCCGATCCAATCACGGTGGAATTCTTCTATTCACGACGGAGCAGCTGACGACCACGATGTTGGCGCCACAGAGGAGTCGTTCTTGACCTGTCGACCGTCAAAACACGAGACATATCCAGAGAGTGTTTTTCATGGGACCTACCCATCGCTTACTCCACTGGGGGAACACCCCCATGTTGTTCAAACTGCACGTGTCACTGCCTGCGTGTCAGCTGCTGCCGCTGCTAGGCACTGCTGTTAATCGCTCCTTGACGCACCCTTGCATAGGGACGATCCTGCTGCTAGGCACTGCCAGACATGCTCTGGCATGCACGAGCACTTTGTAAACACCAAGCACCGCAGGATGCTGGGCGCACCACGGAGTAGAAGAAACATATGGCCGCGCACACCAGCAGCCGATTTGTATCGAACCTGACCTGAAACAATTCTTGCGCTATGGCAGGCTGTTGGGCGGCATCACGGGGCAGAAGAAGCGTGTGACAACGCGCACGCTGTTGCGCGAGGACTGCTTCTGCGTTGATAAGACCCCTGAACGGATCCTTGCTACATTGCAATCGTTGCAGGGTGCTGGGCGGCATCACGGGGCAGAAAAAGCGCGTGACAACGCGCACGCTGCCACGCAAGAAGGCGGTGCGGCGCGCCATCACAGAGGGGCAGATGCCCGAGCAGGCGGCCGACATGCAGGCAGCCCAGGTGCGAACGGGGCTCACTGCTTACCTGTAGAAGTTCAAGTTTGTATCTGTGTCATCTCTGTTATAAACTTCGATCGGGCGGGCAGCGGCTGTCGAGGGCTCCGAGCAGGCCGCCGCTGTGCAGGCAGCCCAGGTGCGACATACACGCTGACGCATTCCGCCTGTGCCTCTACAGCAGTGTGCACCGCCAATCAAGCTGGAGGGATACGAGCTTGTGTGTCACGTCCATGTTGATGACGAATCTGCATGAGAGTCCAGAGAAGGTTGACCGTGCCTGCTGCTTGTCTGCACAGGCGGCAGCGCAGCCGGTGAGCGAAGCGGCCACAGACGCAGCGTCGGCCGCCAAGCTCGCAGGCTACAGTGGCGCTGGCGAGGCAGCGGATGCAGCGGCGGACGCTGTGGAAGAGACCGAGAGCAGCGTCACCGCCGCAGCCAACAAGGCTGTGGCCCTTGGCTTGGTGAGGACTGCATCAGGGTCTTCTATCAAAGTTCAGTGTTCGACTGCGAATTCAGTGTCGCGTGCACTGGCGACAACAGTGTCGCGTGCACCGGCGACAACAGTTTCGCGTGCACCGGCGACAAGGCGTTCACCGCTTTGTCTCGGCTTTGCCAGAGGACAGGCGCCTAGCCTCTGCAAGGGTTGTCGAAGTGGGAAATTTCGGAAGTCCACTGCGACTTCGACGATTGCTCATCATTGCGAGCCATGACGGTGCTGAGAAGGTGGTGCACGGCATTGGCAGCCGCTGATCGTGCCACATGCACATATCCAGCTGCCTGGCACACCGCCGCATGCTGCTTTGTACCTGCTGCTGGGTGAATCCAGTTCCTTGAGTGACGCTGCTTGCTGACGTATTTGCTACGCCCCCTGCCTGCAGCGCTTCACCGGACAGGCGCTCGGCATCGCGACCGGCATGGTGGCGTCGATCGAGGGGCAGGCAGACGCGGCGCGCTCGCGGGGCAGGGAGGCCGCCGCGTCGCAGGTGTGGTGAATCTTACGCAATGACAGAATGGCAGCAAGCAGTATGGTCAATTTGGCCTTGCAGTTGCGATTACTGCAGAGATGTGCGCTCCGGCGTTCATCCTTAGAGCGCGCCACCTTGACAAAGCTCGACTCTCTGTACTGAAACTGCCTTTTACATTGCGTAGGTCAAGGTAGCAGCAGAGGCGAGCCGCGTGATGAGCGAGGAGCGCCGCAGCAGCAGAGGATCCGCCGCCTCCCCGGTAGCCGTCGCTCGCTCCGGGACAACCATCAATGTGCGGCCCACCACCTTTTCTCACAGCCCACAAACTCGTCCACGACTCTGGCAGGCCCACTACTGCGGATATGAGCGTCCTTCTTGCTCAGCCACTTGCCTGGGAATGGTGCCAGGGCCGGCGCAGCATTCCACTGCGCTTCTGCCCGCAAGCGACCCATGCCGAGCAACCAGTTGCGCTAGGGTTGCGCCGCCAGCCGGCTGCCTGCCGGCCGTGCATATCTCGATGCATGGCCCCTGGCCAACTCGTTGCGCCAGAGGCACCCTGCCACTACCTCATTGATGCGTCTCCACCTGTTTCAGTCGCCGCTGGCGGTCTCTGTGCAATGGGAGGGGTTCAACCGGATGGCGGTGTGTCACTCGTTGCCCGCGGCAGAGCACGCTTGCTTTTTTCTCCGCACTGCCTGCGCTCACTCGAGGTGTTCGTCCTACATGGAGACTTGAACGTGTTTTGCGCCTCAGTTGTCTTGATCTTTGGCAGGCGGAAACGTACCTGTGGGCGCCGCCGCGGACACAGCTGGAGGTGCCATCCCATTCAGAGCCTGTTCGTCCATGTGTCTACTCACTCAGTTTCTCCGATCTTTCATTTAGCAGGCGGACGCTGCGGGTGCTGTCATGGGCGTACACATAGATGTTGTGGACCAACACCTGTCTATTGATATGAGCTTTGTCTTGACAGGCGGACACGGACCTGCGGGTGCTGTCGCGGGCGTACATGGAGATGCTGCGGGACCTGAGCCCCCCGCTCAACGCCTCCAGCCGCTGGTCCGCAACTCGCGAACGCATCCGCGCCGACCCCCGCTACAAGGTATGGGGAGTTTCCTATCGTTGTGGCGTTTCTTTTCGACGTGGTGAAGCGGCAGAAGCGCTGCGCTGCCCGTGAGCGCATCCGCGCTACAAAGTGAGACGACTTTTGGACCAGAGACCACCGCATCAGTGCTTTTGCGGAGTCTTTCGACAATTGGCACCTGCTTTTCTCGGGAAGTACGGCCTTGCAGCAGTCTGCTGCCGCCGACCGGCCGGTGTCCCAGCCTGGTTGTTTGATCACAAACTTCTGCACAGCAGGGTCAAAGCATCAGAAAGCTGGTGCCGAGCCCAGGCAGGCAACCACTCATGATGTGGCTCAAGTTGCTGTCTAGACGCTTCAGATGCCCAAAGGTGGAGGTGTCAATGCCCGCAGCGAAAGACGCTCAGCACCTTTCCATAGGTTAACACGTGCTCATGCGTATATTCATCATGTGCAGGCCGTGCCGACGCCGCAGCGGGAGAAGCTGTTCAACACGTACATGCAGGCGGTGCAGCAGCTGCAGGCGCAGGCGCAGGAGCGCGCCTCCCGCGCCCGCGCCGGCTTCCAGGTGATTGCACGAACGTAGACTCTCGTGTCCACCATGGTGAAATGTTCCCGAACGTCAGTCAGCAGGAACGACAGCAGCGGCGCTCTTCGTGTGTTGGATGCGCCAGCCTCCCGGGAAGCAAGGCAAGAGCAAGCTGGGCAGCTTCAATAGAAGGTTCGATCCGCGATCAGTGACAAGCAGGGTTTTGGTGAGTGGTTGTGATGTGAGATGCGCCCGCTGCATTCCAATCGTAAACCGTATCCATAGGGCAATGGCAGATCTCCTCTGGATGCTGATACGTGCTGTATATCTTGCGGCACAATATCTCGCCACTGCCCTGACATGGGGAGGACGACTGACCCGACAAGAAGCCCTTGAGATGTTACATGACTCGAGCCTCACAATTCCTGTCATCATGTTCTCGCACATCAGCTGCGGGAGGCGGGCACCAGCGTGAAAACGACGTGGGAGGATGCCCGGCCGCTGCTGGTTCACCAGAGACCAAATTATGAATCTGTATAGTTCACCAAAACCCCTTCACTGCGCAGGAGCTGCTGCAGGAGGCGGACATTAGCGCAGAAACCACCTGGGAGGATGCGCGACCGCTGCTGGATCACCAGATACCTACGAGTTGAGAGCGCATGAATCCCCTAAAACCCTTCACTGTGCAGGAGCTGCTGCGGGAGGCGGACATGCTGAAACGCCACACTTCAAACCTTGCTCATCAAGGCCCTAAGTGTCCTCCTTGAAGATGCACAGGAGCTGCTGCAAGACGCGGACATCGGCGCTGAAACGACCTAGGAGGACGCGCGCCCACTGCTGGATCGCCGCAGCTTCAACTCCTGAGCGTTGGATCCTCAAGTTTCCCGCAGGAGCTGCTGCGGGAGGCGGACATCGGCGCAGACACCGCCTGGGAGGACGCCCGGCCGCTGCTGGAGCTGAACCCCACCTTCTCGGCGTTGCCGGAAGCTGAGCGGCGGCTCGCCTTCGACGCCGCGGTGGCGGAGAAGCGCCGCCGCGCGGCGGCCAGCAGCAGCGGCGAGTCGGCATTCCGGCAGCTGCTGGTGGAACTGAAGCCGCCGATCAGTGCCTCGTCCACCTGGGCGTCCGTCAAGCGCGCGGTGAGGCCTTATATACATGAGATCATCAAGGAAATGGAATCAAAAACTGTGACACCGAAGGTGGCAGCGGCGACACGGCCACCGTGAAGCGTGCAGTGAGTCTTGCTGTGAGGGCCCATGCTGTTAGGGTCTGCAAGCAGATGGGGTTCCATCAGGAGATGGTGAGCCTGCTTGCAAGAGCTCCAGTGAGGCGAGGAGTTCCATCCCTTTGAGCAGCTCTGCAGGGGCTTCTTCCAGCCGATTTTGTCTCTAAACCCTATTCGCTCCCTATCTAGGGTCTTTGGACTGAAAAAACACATCAAACCGTGTCGTCATGATGCAGGCGTGGGTGGACTCTCGTTTTGACGCGGTCAGCGAGGACCGGCGACGGGAGCTGTTCGAGACGTACCGGGCCATGGTGGCGGAGGAGGCGGCGCCTCCGCCCGCGGCAGTGCAGGTGCGCCTGACACCCCAGTGCAGGGTCGGTCTACTTGTCCCTGCTTGAAACTCCTGCAAGCCTGGGCTGTTGACACATGACACCCCGAGTGACCATCTGCTCGCATCTGCCTGGTGCAACTACAACTTTGCCGAGTATCACCTGCGGCTGGCCTCAAAACTGGTGTGCCGCCTCGGAATTGGACACCCACATGTGCAAACTCCACTTTTCAGGCTCGTCCTTCTGTACTCTTACGAACCTGCTTACATGTTTCTCATCCGCAGAGCCACGGCGGCATCAGCGGTGGGGCGGACCTGGCGATGCTGTCGCAGGAGCGGCAGCGCATCGCCGCGCAGCTGGCGGAGCTGGACGTGCAGGAGCAGGCGCTTCGGGAAAAGGTACGTCTGCCGCAAACAACAAAAAGATGCAATCTTGCAAGAGCTGCGCCTAAGATGATGTTGTAGGCAGAAGTGCCCGTTGGTTTCGGCAGACTGCTGGTGCGCAGCTTGTTGGGTTATCTCGCTGCCGCCTGCCGACTGCACGCGCGTGTGCTGCGCAGGAGTCGCTCAACAGCAACGGCATCCCGCCAGGCGCGGAGTGAGCTGCGCCCGCGGCTGCCTGCCGGAGAGCAGCGAGCCTGCAGTGGTGACGCATTGCCTCGCGGCAGTGGCACAACGATGCGGCAGTGGCACAGGGCCTGCGCTGCTGGCGCAGCATGGCGGCGGCGGCGGCGTAGTCGGGATGTGTGTACCCGGGACGGTGTGTACCGGCGATGCGGCTTGCTTCATATCTCATAGTCATATCTCAAGGGAAAGAGTTTCGTGAGGCAGTGAGACCGAATGGAAGTGGAGAGGGCCGACTATTGGACTAGGAGCCTTTTCTGATGCACCGGAGTCTGCTTGCAATGACGATGCCTAGGTACTGCTTGATGAATCGTTTCGTTTATTTTTCCGCTGCCCGTGCCAGGTCATAGCGGTGAATCAGTCACCTCCTGTGCCGGCAATGTGGGCAGCATCGTGCCTTCAAAGTCAAACTCGTTCTGCAAGTCTGTTTGCGAACCTCTTGGTTGATGGCAAATTGTTTTAAAGCTGAAATTCCTGTGCCATTTCTGTGCACCACTCCCAAATGTCCACTCCCCTGCTCTTCTGGTCATTCCGACTTTCAATGCAGGGACAGGGAGTGCATTGGCTTTGCTGCTCGTGTTGACGCGACAGCTTTTAGATACCTACCCACACATGAGAACATCCTATTGTTAGCCTCTGTACCCCAAACAAGCATACAGCCGCAGAGGCCGCCCAAGTGGCACAATGCTGACGCGGCCCCCGACACCCCTGCTGAAGTGTTCATTGACGACATGCACAGTAATCAGGCGAATTGATCGAAGCGGCAACAAAAGTAAGTGCGGAGGGCTGCCGAAGGCAGTGTCTCGTTCTTGTGCGCACAAGAACGAGACACTGCCTTCGGCAGCCCTCGGCATGCGGGGGCAGGGTGCTGCATACCAGTGCCTGGTTTACGCCGCGGCTGCAGCCGGCACGCGAGGGTTCTGAAGCAAAACTATGGAAAGGTATATGAAGAGAGAACCCTCCCTTCCCAAGGTCTACCCATACTCCTGGTTCACAGAACTGACAAGGCGGGAGTAACGATTTTACGTCGCGGCAGGTGTGGCAGCCGCCTGCCACCTAGAAACTCCGGCCGCCACAGCAGCAGCGGGATAGGGTATTGTGATGCTGCCGGGCCGTGGCCGCCAGCGCAGAAGGGGCCACGCCGGCAAGGGGCAGAGGGTGCTGCACCCATTGGTTTGACAAGCCCCGTCGTCACATGAAGCTGTGCGCGCCACTGGCGGATGGGCGGAAGTGGCGGCCGCCATGCACCTGTGAGGGGGAGTGGGACTGGTCAGCCTGGATCCGGTGGTTCAAATTTCCTGGTGCGGCTGCAGCAAAGGGCATTGTGAAAAGCGCTTTGCAGTGGCCCAGGGGTGTGGCAACGCTCACGAACAAGAAAATGAGTGCACCTGCTGCCCACCGGCCGAGGGGGACATCGGTAAGCAGAACACAAGGTGCTGCAGAGCGCGGAACAGAAAGTGATCAAGAAGTCGCTCACCTGCTGCCCCACGACAGCCGAGGGAGACGTCGGCGCGCTGCTCGCCTCGCCGCCGCCAAAGTTGTCGGAGGAGATGTCAGAGGCGAGGCACGCGTGCGGCTGCAAATGCCTCCAGCACATCCATCTCATCCAGGATGGCCGAGGACAGCGCCTCGGATTCCGACGCCTCCGGGTGGCCTGCCTGCAGGTGTTGCACAGAAGCGCATTGAGGGGTGCGTGCTCCAGGCCGCTGTGCGCCTGTTGTGTTTTGACATCCCACAACCTGCGACAACCTCCCCGCACCTGCGGCGGCACGCTAGCAATTGCGCTTCCACTTTTGCTTTGACTTCCAAATTCCTCAGTGCTTCGCATCCTACCTGGTCGGCGGACGGCAGGGGGAGGCCGCCAGTGGTGGCCACCAGCATCATGGAGGCCAGGTAGGGGTCCATGTTGGCGGCGGGGCGGCGGTCCTCATACCCCCCGCGTCGCTCCAGCAGCACCGCGCGCGGAATACTCACGCTGGCGGCGCGGTTCTCGAGTCCCCAGGAGAAGGCCATGAGGCTGCTGGTCCTGCAGTGACGGACATGCAGGATCAGTGAGGCAATTTGCTTGACGCAACTTGTTAAATGCGCAAGGGCAATCAAGCATGTGCATGTCCGGCACCGCATATCGGCAGGGAAACCCCAACTGTGCAATTGGCAGGCATGCCCAGGAATGCAGACCACAAACGAGAGACACACGGACTCCACATGTGCTCAAGAAGCAGGAAGCAGAGCGCGCACTGGTCGCGGCCGGTGAGGCGGCGGTCGTTGCCGGAGCCGTACAGCATGATGTGCTGCATGTGGGCGCCCGACAGCGCGCGCACATGCGCCTGAACGGCAAACCAGCCCTTGCCGGGCTCCTGCGTGTCGCGCGTGCTGAAGGTTATGGGCGCGCCGCTGCCAGCCCAGTCACCGGGGACCTGCTGGGAGCAGGATCAGGGGCTTGGGGTCAAATCGTGACTATGGTAGGCCACCTCCGTGCAGCTGGCTCAACTTTGGCAGTGCTAGAAGTGCGTACGGCATTGAAATTGTCGCAAGGGAACATGCAGTGCTCGAGCTCGCGCGCCAGCACGCTCTTCAGGTGCAGCAGGAGCGCACAAACTGGTTTCTGAGGTCGGGTGCTTCAACGCTTCAGCCCACAGATTGTTAGCGGTTGCAGGCAGTTGGAAGCACCTAGAAGCGCACCGGTTTGGGGTCCAGGCTGGCGATCAGCTGAAAGTGCTCCGACAGGCGATGAAGGATGAAGCGACTCATCCACAGCTGGTCTGCGAATTCAATGCCTCTGCAGGGCCCGATGTTGTACGACCACTGGCCCGGGACCGCCTCCGGCTGGCAGCCTGCGCAATGATAGAAGGACCATTGGTGTGGCGGAGGTCTGTAGTGCTTGCAGCAGCATCCGTGCCCAACTGCTGCGGGTGCTACACGTCCGCAATAGAGGCGAGCCACATGCACAGAGAGGTCCGCCCATGCCAAAACCCCACAAGCCACGGCGTCTGTAGCGCAAAGGTCTGACAACACATGTCCCCACCCTCACCTGTGATGTCAATGCCGGCGTGCAGACACGCACGCATGTGTGCCTCGCTGAACTGCCGCCCAGCAACATGTGCGTGGCCGACGTTGCAATAGGAGCCCGACGAAGGCGGCTGATGTTGAGCTGGCGGCCATTTCTGCCCAACTGCCTGTTGTTTGCTGTCCTCCGGCTGCGGCCACCCTGCAGCAAGATGTGAGGGCAGTCAGCATGCGAAGTCGAGGTGCTGGTATTCCCTCATGGGCGACAATCTCAGACCACAGGTGCTATGCGGCTTTGAACTAAACAGCTGCCGCAGACATGGCGCAAGTCCGGTTAGCCAAGCAATGCTTTTGCTGCTCACCTAGGGGCAGGCGCGTCCCGGGGTCGAGCAGCGTGTACTGCTGCTCCACCGCGAAGCTGGGGTCGACACCGGCAGCGGCGGCCAGCACTGCGGCGGCGGGCGCGCGGTTGTTTGACGCGTGCGGCTCCGAATCGCCGATGCGCCCATCGTCCTGCACGCTCGGCGGCGTGTGCACGTCGCACAGCACCAGCACGTGGTTGCCCGCGCGGAAGGGGTCCGGGTAGACTGCGCGCGGCTTGAGGTACAGCACTGAGGCGCCGCCAGACGCCTGCTTGCGGAAAGGTGAGGCCTGTTATGGAGCCACGCATGCGGGAAGCGACAGCCCCTTTTGAAGGCGGCGAGTGAGCAGCAGCTGGCCGCTAGGGGGTTAGCCCTTGCCTGGCGGCCTCTATCTGTTGTGCTTCAGCCACGCCTCCTGATATGGCCCCCAGTTCGAGACTGGTACGAAACGCGTCGCGCAGAGCCTCCTACCCGGCGGAATGCGACAGGAGGGCGCAATGACAAAGGGCCTCGCATTTGTGGGATGCTGCAAGCAGCACACAAAGATGCTGCTGAGGGGCAAAAGGGGCCACCGCAAAGATAGCCTTTTGCACCGGCCCACGTGAGACACCGGAGCTCGAGCGACTGGGGGCGTTTGGCAGCACAGCAAGCGCCTCAGGATCAGAAGGGTGCCTCAAGCTAGGCGCGCGGTGCGCGCTAGGGCACTGGCACCGGCGTGACGTCTTTGCACGGTACAGCTGTGTGAAGTTTTCACCAAAACCTCCGTGCAGATGGCTTGCCCCTCGCCGCGAAGCGGCCCGGATACGCCGGGCAACACGATGATCGGTCCACATGTACAATACAAGTGGGCCGTTAGCAGCAAAGTGACGCCGGTCGGGGGCTGCTGCGTTTGCCGTGCCGACGCACAGCGCAGCAGCTTCTTGAGTGTTCAGCTCACCTGGTTGGTGAGCGAGCCGTCGTATGTCCAGACGGGACACTCTTCTGGTGTGGTTGGCACAAAGTCCAGCACCCGGGTCCTTGACCTTAGGTCGCCACCCGTGCCGCCCAGGAAGACATACTCTGCCATGGTCTTGCCCCGCAAATTGCAGCGCTGCTCCAGGGGGCTGCTGGCTGGGACTGGCTGCCTGGGTGGCACTGCAGCATGCTGCTGCGATGCAGTCTGCATGGCAGGGCCCGCCACAGCGGCGGACAGGCCACTTGCCTTGGGGCTGGTGGGCACTGTGGTGTATTTCAGCAAAAGCAGGGCTAATGTGCCGCAGCGCAACGAGACAGCGGCTGTTCGAGGCAAAAATTCACTGGCCCGATGAAGACGAGACACTCACGCTCTGAGGTCCAGCAACGGTATTCTTCTGCTAGGGGCGCTGGCCCGCTGGGGGCACTTGCCCCTTGCATCTCCAGTGTGACAAACTCGATTCCACCTGGCAAAATCAGGGTTTTTATAGGACCTCATTTCTACGCCTGATCCCTGTTCCGGATCAGCTCATCCTCCACTCGGCGACGTTGCATAACAATCGTTCACTTCTACCTCAACCTGTTGACGCACCAGTTGCAGCTTATAACTTGATTCTAGTTCGGCATCTTGCTACTTGTGGTTGTGCACACGTCGCGCGACCGATCTTTTGCCACTTGCTGACGCCCTGCCAGATCGTCTGTGCAGTAGCATTCCTTTGCACCACGCGAGGCGCACTATCGACAACGACAGGCTTCGGAATTGCTACACATCCTTTTGAGATCGAGCTCTATCGTCGCTGGCGTCCTGAAGTTTCCAACAATTCCTCGCATCCAGACGTGAAAGCTGGTAAAAGCTGTCTCATGAGCACGCCATATGAACTCTGCATGCATTAACTGACGTCATTAGTGGTGTACATGGTTCTGGCCGCGCAAGCCGCCCTATTTGTTCCCACAGGTCAGTACCTCAGCCCCTGCGCAGCTCACCCAGCCATGCACATCTGCTCGCACGGAAGCTGCACAGCGTCGAGCGCATTGCCAGCAGGTGCCACGAGGCGCTGCGTCGCACGATCGGGTATCGGCGAGTCCGAGCGGCCGTCCGGCGGAAGGGTTGCGACCAGCAGCGCAGCCAGGTGAGGCATGCAGCAATGCAGCCGCCTGTCTGCGCATGTGCGCTCCAGGCGATGGTCGAAATGCAACCTGACTTGACACATAGTAAAAGCGAGCCATACTGAGGTGCTGCACGAACCGCTTGCTACAGCAGGCAGCGGCGCTCGTGCCGTCCTTCAGCGCTGCAACCCGCGACCCGACGCCCGTGCAGCATGCTGCCGCCGTGCGCGGCAGCGGAGGTGGCTGCTGCAGCGGGGTCGACAGGATCGGCGAAGGCGCCGTCCAGCAACGACCTACTGGTTGTGGGTCCCGGCGTCCTGGGCAGCTACCTGGGGAAGCTGTGGCTTGAGGAGCACCCGGGGGCGGCAGTAGTAGGCCAGACCAACAGCACCTCCAACCACAACAGGTGGGGCGTCCACTGCTCTGACCTCTGCGTTCCAGTCAAGCTGGACGATGCGGCATGCTGCATGCGGACCTTGGCATTGTGACAGACACGGCTGTGGACTCTCAGGCACACCATAGATTGAGGTTCGACCAATGCTACGCCAAACATGCACGCAAGCAGCAGCTTCAAGGCGGCAGCTATGTCAGCTCAGCAGCAATGCCATGCCCCGTGCGCCCAGGCGTCCTGTGACGCGCAGGTTGAAGGCGTTGGGGCTGCAGCCGCGGACGAAAGCGGAGGCAGGGGACCGCAAGTTCCCCTTTGTGGCGTTTTGCGCACCGCCGTCCGGCAGCGAGGACTACGCAGAGGAGGTGGGTCGCGATACTCATGGCTGTTCGGAGGTTTGTGCAGCACGCCGGCAGGCCTCGTGATAAACAAAACCTCAGCGGCAGCCTGTCTGCCTCCGACATGCTTTGTGACAGACTGCACCTCGGAACAGAGTCGGCGCTGTGGGCCAGTGGCGCCGCGGGATTTGCAGGCCACCGGTTTGGTGCAGCTTGCCATTCACTGCCACCAGAGGCGGCCTGCCGTCAGCCAGCAGTGCAGATCCGACCAAGTGCTTCTTTGGACGTTGCAGGGATGATCTTCGCCGGCGCGCAGATCCGGGCGGGGCATTCCTGTGGGACTCGCTGTGGGGCTGCACCAGCAGCCTGCTTCACCTGGCAGCGCGGGCTCGATGAGCAGTTCCCTTCACATGCGGCAGTGATGTGTTGACAGAGGTGTCACTGGTGTGCAGATCCGGGCTGCGGCGCAGCTATGGGACGGCACGGGCAGCCTGCTGTTCACCGGCAGCGCGGGCATCTTCACTGTTGACGACGGCTCGCAATGCAACGAGGACTCGCCCATCGTGCCGCTGGGTGTGTCAGACCGCAATGACAGGTGCCGCGCCAGTATCCTGTTCTCTTGGCAGTCCCGACACGATGTTGCTGGCTCTGCAATCGATGTGACCAAGCACAATCAATGTGGCACTGGGGCGACTGTCAACTTGCCGGCAGCGACTGTTGCAGCACAAGGAGCGCTTCCCACCTCGCTGGTCATCAGTCATTGTCAGAGCGCAGCTGCAGACCTCGGAAGCCGGTTGTGCGCAGGCTCATCAACGGTGAGAGGGCAGTCCTGGAGCTGGGCGGCAATGTCGTGCGGCTGGTGGGACTCTACCACTCCGGCAGGTGGGATTCGATCAAAACTTTTGCTCTGCCGTGCCCGGCAGCGCTGCTTGCAGGCTTTCTGGCACAGCTCGTGAGCATGCGAGCTGTGCTGCACACGCGCTTGGCACAGAAAGGGCGGCTTCTTCATGGCAAGAACAGCCTGTTGAACCGTCGCCGCTGCACAGGGGGGCGCACACGTTTTTCCTGAAGACGCGGGAGGTGCCGCGGTGGGGCGGCTACACCGTCAACCTCATACACTATGAGGACGCGGCCCGCCTTTCGGCTGCGGTGAGCAGGAGGAAATGCCAGGAGGCAATGGCGCATTCGCTGCAGCCGTATGACGGCAGTTGTGCCCACCCTTGCATGTGCCCGATGGCACACTGCAAGGCCAGCCAAGGTCCCGCAGCCTTGCTTTCCCAGCCGAGACAGGTTTCAGATGCTTTTTCAACTCCATACCTGACTGCAGTGCTTTCCTTGCTGCCGCAGATCCTGGCAGGCGACGGTTCCGACAGCTACTACCGCAGCAAGGTGTTCCTGGGCACTGACGGTTCGCCCATCACCTTTACGGTGCGTGCATGTTGACGTTTGACGCAACCTGGAGTGAACACTGACACATTTCTTGCTGGACACCAATGGCTCGCCCCTCACCTTCACGGTATGCATGTGTTTCAAAAGCCTGTGAACATGTATACATGCAGCTGTTCGTACGGTTGGGCAGCACCATGATGTTCAGATGTGCAAATATTGATCAAGGTGCTGCACACTCGCATGCCTGGATTCCGCTCTACAGCACTTTGCCAGAAGCAGCCCCGACAGCTTTGGGCCGCATGTTTCTTCTCGGTTCATAGTTTCACAGGCGCCTGCACACTCTGCGCGTCTACCAGCCACCACGCCGCTCGTGCAATGATCCCACTGCAACTTCCTACTTCTCCCGCCGCAGGACATGATGGCGGCGGTGGAGACCAGCGGCGCCTATGAAGGGCATGCTAAGTTCGCGGGCACTGAGGGCGACAGCAAGGGCAAGTTGGTCGGCAACTGCCGCACGTTGTGCACGCTTGGCTGGAGCCCCAAATACGGTGAGGACTTGTCGCCGCTGGCCCTCCAACAGTGGTCCATTGCCGACCCTCTCCTATACAGTTCGTTGCAATCGTTCCGCTAACATCCTGCTGGTGGCCAAAGCTCAAAGAGACCTGTGGCAGGGCGCAAGCATCAACGACCACCTACGCGGCGGCGCCAGTGCCACCCCTCCCAAAGCCCGCCCTGCGGTGCTACATGAAAACAAACCTCCAGAATCAACTCTGTGGTGTCATGAGACATCAACATCCATGATCGTCCCTGCGTGGGGTTTCCAGCGAGCAGTCCTGTCCAGTGGCTCAAAACGCGCCAATGCAAGTCTGTTGGCCCCACAGGCAGCTTCGAGGACTTTATGGCGGCGGGCGCCAAGGACTGGTACAGGGAGCAGGCGGAGGGGCAGGCAGTCAAAGGCAGCTCACACGAATGACGCGGATTCCAGGGTCACCATGTGGGACATATCGGGACGTTAACAGAGGAGGCGCGGAAGCGGCCCTGCGGTCGGGTCGCCGGCCTACGCCTTGAGGTTTCCATGACAGAGTGCGAGCAAGGGCAGAGAGGGTGTACGCGGCAAACACTGTTAGTCGTTGCGGCTCTGTCATATCTGACTTGGCATGGCTGTGTTGGCTGACCAGCCAATTCGGCAGCGGTGCCGCAGTCAATGCAGGCTGTGTACGCGCAGCTTGCAAGTCCTTTGCACACTGCGCTGACGAGCGTTGCCCTGCCAAATTGCAGCGGGCATGTGCTAGTGATATTCTGCAGCTCCTGTCGAGACACAGATTTTGGGTGAGCTCGATCTGAGCGACAGGGCTGGCCTTGGGCCATGTCGTTCAGGAAAGCGGAATGTCCACGGACATCCCAGCGTTGCTTGTTGAAACAGCAAGAGGTCAAGTCACACGAGATGACTGCCTTGAACAGTCGACTGTTTACTGTACGATTTGGCACATCGTTAAGTGCGTGTTGCTAGCTGTTAGCAGTTCCGCCGGTGTACCCCTCGACGGTATTCAGATAAATCGATAGCTTACACCCGCCAGCCTCAGGGCTGAGAAGGCATCAATCACCAACAACCATCCGATAGATAGGCAGCTTACACCCACAAGCCTCACTCGGGCTGATAAGGCATCAGATTATCGATAACCATCATGCATGTACATCGATAACCATCATGCATGTACATATGTGTCATCAATTCGCAAACTGTTGATGACACTATAGTGTCATCAACAGTTCAACTACAGTTCAACTACTAGTTTTGTGCGCCTTGGACCTGCCGTTGCACACAGCCGTGGCCTGACGCAAGCATACAAGTTTGCAACTTGCGACAGTGGAGGGCCTGCAGCCGACAGAATACGGCGCCTGGCTGAGCACGCGGAGCTGACGAAGCAGCACCTTGCCACGTCAGACAAGGCTGTGTGGTGGGTAGTAGGCAAAGTTGTCAGATTCGACAGACTTGTGCCTGCCTGGCTGCCTGCGCTGCTCAGAGTCGACCAGGGCATGTTTCGCGCAGGATCACTTGCGTTTCAGCCCGTGAGCTCGGCTGGCGACTGCTAAGCGAAACTTCCAGACACATTCGTGTCCAAGAATGCACCGCCCAATGCCTCAGCCTTGCCGGCATCCCTTCATGAGTCGTAGCGCTCTTCAAATGCCTCTGCCACCGCTGAGTTGCCGCTACAGGGCCACAGCCGCTGCCGCGCTACCGCGTCACCGGCAGGTGTGTCTGTGCAGCCTGTGCCGCTGCGGCACACAAGAATGCATCCCAAGAGAGGGATCTGCTCCGATGGAACTGTCTTGTCTGAGTGAGCTGGTACAGTGCAATTCGACCTTGTTGTTTTTCTGCTCCTGTGCATGAGGGCAGCCGATGGCAAATGGTCAGAGGAGGATGTCGAGTTCAATCTGGTGCGAGCTGAGACAGCGTACCAAAGCACGAAGTGCTGGGCATTCTGTAGAGCAGAAATTCGCCCTGTATCTCTGCATGCTCCTCCACAGCGTGTAATGCAGCGGCAATATGACGTACTGTTTCTACATGCCTGTGCAGCGCCTGTTCAGTGGGCTGAATAACTTGAAGCGTGGCCCGAACCCCGGATCACTCCTGCTTAAACATTCCCAGACTGGAGAGTGGCGAGAAATTTATCTGCCGGCAATGAGCCGTGAATGCGTGCGGCGCTATGGGTACGTGAGGGTCCATCAGTTACTCCAGATTACTGATCTTGGTGCAAGTTGCAGCGTGCTGATGTGCAAGTTGCAGCGTGCTGATGTCACTACATGTCTCGAGCTTTAGTCTCCGTGATAGATGCAGGCGCAACAATTCAACGCGCCAAGCGGCATCTTCAGATGATGAGCGATGACACAATGCCGAAATATGAACGCCATTGCTCGCTCACATTACGATGGCTCCAAGGCAGTTGAATAAGGACTTTCAGCAGTGCACCGGATGACCTTGGTGCATCTCGGTCATTCTGCGGTAGAAGCAAATCTGGGGTTCCCGCCGTGCCGTTGCTGCGGGGGCTCGGCTCTGAGGCCGCGCCGCCACAGCCAGCTCCGGAAGCAGTCACCCCAGCTGCCGCGGCCGGCGCAACCGCTGCCGCGCGCGCCGTTGCCATGGCGGCTGCTGCCATGCCGCCGCCGCCGCAGCTGCCCAGCCAGCGCCCGCGGCCGCCGAAAAGGCCAGCAGCAGCAAGGATCTTGAGCTATAAGGGACGGAGCCCCAGCTAATCGTGATCGACAGCAGCGAGGACGAAGGCCCCAGTGCAGCGGAGGCGGGCTGTTCAGCACGCTGCGGTGGCTACAGTGCCCTACAGGCAGCGGCAGCGGCTGATCCGGCGGACAGTGCGTCTCTGGCCGGCAGGACTGAGCCTGCACCGGCCACAGCGGGGGCACCGGCTCTGCAGCCAAACGACTCTGCCGCAGCCGGGCAAGGCGCAGCAGAAAGCGTGCCAACCGCGGCCGCGCCGCCGTCTGGCACTTCTCTGCGCAGCAGCAGCCTGCTCTTCCAGCTGTTGGCCAGCCTGCCGGGCATGCAGAAACGCCGTCCGTCCTCTCGCGGCAAGGGCGCCGCATCAGCGCAACACGCCGCGGGATCCGCTGCGGCGGCGGAGTCGAGCGGGCTGGGAGCGGCAGAAGCTCCGGCGGCTGCGCCGCATCATGTTCAGCAGCAGCAAGGCGCCAGCAGGGTCGATGGCGGCAGCTGCCCAGCAGGCGGCGTCGTCACGGGCGGCGCCGCGAGCGGTACAGGCGCTGGTGCCGGCGGCACTTCGACGGGGCGTGGCGCCAGCGGCGACGAAGGCGACGAGCTGGACGCCAAGCTTGCTGCGTTGTAGGCGCTGTGCGCCGGCGGCGTGCCTGTCGCGGAGGCAGTCCAGCAGCAGTTCTCGCCGCAAAGGGCGTTGGCCACAGCACAGTTCTGAAGTGCGGTCCGTTGCAGACCCAATGCGGCTGTCAGACCGCACGGCAGGTGTGGCGAGGAGCGAGACCAACTGGCTTTCGAAACTGACCTTAGTGGCATCAATGCCATCTGATACATACCTAGTGTAAAATGTTGCATACCTACCTGGTTCAACTTGACGCTGCTCTTTTTCGGAGCTGCGCCAAACGCTTCTTGCAATTTGAGCGTCGCATAGGCTCTCACGCCGCAACCATATTACAAAGTATGCTCGCAAAGCAGGGCAACACGAACAACAAGAATACCTATGCAGGGAAGACTGATGCTGTGGTCAATCTGCCAACCCACACACGTAATGATAAGAGCAGAAGAAAATGTTCGATGCCTAATGTGGCGTCTCTCTTCCCTCGAGCTCGCTTTCAGAGCATGCTTTTCATCGTAGGTACTTCAGTTCATGCCCGCCAGCGTTGCACCAAGCGGTGCCGCGCCCGCCTGCTTGGATGTCCGTCGAAGCGGCAGCATCATAGATGTGTACACACGTCTAGACCCCTCTCTCTCTCTCACACCTGTCTCCCGAGAAGGCTCCGCTCATGGCAGGTGGACCTCCCGGCATAGACTCTTGTGTGCCCGGGTCTTGCCGCAGGCTTGCTGCACGCACGAGCGGGCAGTGGCCAGGTGGCTGACGCGGCCGACCTTGTGGTCTAGCCGCCCCTCTGCCACGCGATCTGCATTTGCAGAGATGGGGATTGATTGGTTGGCGTGTTAATCAATTGATGATATACAGATGAAGACTTGCGCGTGATGGTCTCGCCGCTGCGGACGCACTTGGCATCATGCGCAGCCAGATCGACCAATGGCATCGGCAAACAAATCGATACGCAAGCCGGCGTGTTACTGCGTGCTGACTGTTGTGGATGTGGATGCCAGTTGGCGCTGGCACCCTGAGACGTATGCAAGATGTGAGGGAGGGCGTGTGCTGCTGTCAGGAGTTGCGGTCACATGAGGGGTCTCACTTTGCAGGATCTGTGTGCACGCCGTCGTGATGAAGTCGATGACGTCTGCTGCCTGAATAGGGAAGGGGTCCGCATTTTCATAGTAGTCGCCTATGGCGCCGACTGCGCCCTCCAAGTATCTTGTCGCCTGCCCGTCAGTTGAGTCCTCATCTGCACAATGGACACATAGAGTAATAACGACCTGCATTTACCAAAAAGGATCCTCACACGACTTCCATATTGAAATATCCAATGCATAATTGAGAGCGGGAAAGTGTGAAGTGCTCCGCGCGGCGTTGCAGCCCGCCCGTGCACATGGCATGCATCCTCGGAAATAATCATGGCAGAGAAAAGCGGCGGCACACTTGAGGTTACCCTGCTGGGGTCGCTGTGCAGGAACCGAAGTGCTGAAAGGCTGCTGATCAGTCCTGTGCCACCTGCAGCCATGGTGAAGCGAGGTGAATCAAATTGACAAAGGTGGCGCGGCGCAGCAGCCTGATTAGTGGAATGTAGCGGGACGGGCCCTACGACCCTCAATACCGGCACTGCACTAGATCTCATGCCTACCGAGCGAACCTCTGCCGCCACTCGGCACGCGTTTGCTGAACGCAAGTTGAGCTGCACCTCGGCTGCAAACTGCAGTACCGGACCCGTGGGACAAGTGTGCAACATTCACTGATAGCCCGACAGCAGGTCTGTCCAGGTCCGCCAGGAATAGATCCAGGTCACCATAAGACACCGCCACCAGCAGCGCTGCTTGATCGTTGATCGGCCGGCCCGAGGCACCTCCGCTGTGAAGTGCACCGTTGCACATCACACCTCGGCTCCCCAGCGCCGCGGGGCCAGCGTGCCGGTCTCACACGGCCCGATGCGCGTACACATTGTATATCAGAACCGAGGAGCGCATGACCAGACAGCGTCGGTGCACCTTGTGTCAGGCCGCGGCGGGCGTCGACCCTGGTTGAGAAAACTTCGAGGGCCAGCAGCAGGCAGCAAACGGCCCCGCGCAGCGCCATCCCGTCGGCTGAGAGCAAAAAGGGGATGGCTGCCCGGAACCTGGTATGGAAAGGCAAGTCTGATCTTCTGGCTGTCCTGGCAATCTGGTCTCGGAAACTGGCCCCGACTACAAAGCCGCCTGTCATTTCATAATGGCAACGTACTGCCCCCGGCGAACGTGGCCAGTGTTTCAAGGTCCTGTGCATGGACTGTGCACTTGCATCGACTAAGGTGCAACGGAAGGTGCTGGTGCACACGGCACAGACCGCACGGCTGCCGGCGGAAAATAACATCCCATGAGGGCGGCTGCGGCTGGGTGAACAGGTGCGCTACTTGCAGGTACGCACGTCTTCAACGTGCGAGCCAGTCTGAAAGCGATAGCTTCACCATGCTAGTAGAACACAAAGGCCTGGTCAGTGTGCGCGGTGATAAACACTGCAATGCAGCATTACTGCGCGCCTTATAACGCATAAAGATGTTATCGTCAAGCCTGACGAGCAATATCCCAGCCCCCCGAGCATCAAACCATTGAAGCAGTCTCGAAAGTGTCAGCGGGTGTTGCTCCTGACTACGAAAGCCATCCTCCCAGCATGAGGATGGTCTGCAACAGTGATCTCGAGGCTGCCGCTGCCAGTCGCGCCGCAGCCGAGCTGCATTGGCAACACGCCTTGAAGAACGACAACAGTCGGCCGCTGCCTCGCCACCGCACGGCCAGCCCAATCTTGCAGGGCCGGACGCGCTGCCGAGCCTCTCGGCGGCGAAAGTCGGCGGGCGTCGCCACTCCGGCATGGGCATGGCGCTGGCACTCTAGGTTTTCAATTGACGGCGCGATCGGCGTGCGTCAGCGGGTCTGAGATGCCACAGTTCGCGCAGCGGCAGGCGGCGGTGCTCCCCGCCGCCGGCGCGGCGTGTCGAGGCCTCTTGTCAGGGTATCATCCGGGGCACGCTTCATCAGCGGGCGGAGGCCCACAGCTCGCGCAGCAGCGTGTAGCGGTGGGTGCCGTCGTCCACTTCCATGGCGCCGTCCTGCGCGTACATGCCCGACAGCCCCTCCAGCTCCTCGTCTGAGTCCTCGTCCATCTGTGCGCGCACGAGCAGATCAATCGCAGGAACAAACACTGTCTTCACTGAAGTTTTGCCACACGCCTACTTTCGTACTTTCGCTGCCCGACAGCCCCTCCAGCTCCTCACCTGAGTTTTCGTCCACAGGCGCACGACTTGCATCTGGGATCACAATTGCATCAGGCTGTGAGACGCTAGGCGGCCTTGTGTGCACAGACAGCCTCTGAAGCTCATAGGGCGGCTCAGTCCGCATCACTCTATTTCCCCTGAGTGTGAGTGAATCTGGTGAACTCTCAGACAGACACGCTTTCAATGCACATTGGAGAAAGGGCTCGCACCTCCAGGAAGACGGGCTGATGAGGCCGCGCTGCAGCGGCACGCCCAGGAATCTTTTGGAAAGCAGAGAGCATGACAAGTAAAGCTTTCACCTCTGGGGAGGCGGGCTCGATGAGGCGGCGCTGCAGCAGGACGCTCTCGTTCGGCGGCTCGGTCCCAACAAGCTTTTCTGAGGTTTGCGTCTGAAATGAGCGGAGAACTCAATGCACATCGACACGAAGCTTCCGCCGATTTGCACTCACCACCGGGGAAACGGGCTCGATGAGTTCTGCTGCAGCACGGCCTCCTCGCGTCCGGCTCGGTGCGCATCTGTATCCTGCATCAACAGTGTGGCCGAAACAGCAGCAAAGTTGGTTGACATGTGAATTGGAGGGGGCTCACCTCTAGGGAGACGGGCTCGATGAGGCCGCGCTGCAGCAGCACTCCCTCCTCGGGCGGCTCATACCGGTCCGGCCCCGGGTCCCTCGCCGCGTCCGCCGAGCTGGGCGTCTCATTCGCCAGGTACTCCATCAGGCCTGCGGCAACAGGAACCGGCCAGGTTGCTGGCTTCGTCACGATGTGGGGGGATCATAGGAGCTCAGGGAGATCAGTGTGCGCGCCGCGTCCGCCGAGCTGGGCGTCTCGTTCGCCAGGTACTCCGTCAGGCCTGCGGGTTGCATGCGTAATAAAAAATGGTGCGGCCCTGGGTCCGCGCCGCGTCCGCCGAGCTGCACACCTCGTTCGCCGGAGACTCCACCAGGCCTGCGGTGGGTTGCAGAAAGTCAGCCAACCTTAGCTGTATTGCGGACCTCTGACGAATGCAACTTTGAGCGCGGCGCTCCGTGCGGCGGCGTGTCGGGGGCGTAGTAAATGGAAACCGGACATGCATCAACATCAGCACAAGGCAAGTAAAGGTTTGATGAATATTACATTCAAGTTGCCGCACCGTGCGGCAGGGGGTCTGGGGCGTAGTCGTCGGGGCGGAAGCGCTTGAGGATGGCGGAGATGCGAGGCACGCTGAGGCTTGGCACCACCTCCGACCGGATGGTGCGGTCCGCCAGCACCTCCTTGGGCATCATCAGCAGATCCGCGCTCGCACGCAGCCGCGGGAACAGCGTGAAGCGCCTGCAGGGGTAGCGGCACCATTTGATGTTGTGCTTTAAGCCTCATAGTGAGAGATGAGCAGTCCGCCAGCACCTCCTTGGGCATCATCAGCTGGTCTGCGCTCATGAAGCGTCTGCAGCACGTTTGCCAATACTGCTTACTTCAAAATCACATGGTATACACTGCAAAAAGACTGCAGAAACTGCTTCACTAAAGGCGCACCCGCTGCCGGTGAGGTCGCGCAGCCCGACGTCCGTCGCCCAGTTGCTCCATCGGGTGAGCGCCATCTTCAGCTGAACGCCCGTGCCGCACGTGAGCGGCCCCGGCCCGAAAGGCAGGTACCTGATGCGAAAACGTGAAACATGTCAAAGAACATGTTTGCTCCAGCGGGTGAGCGCCGCCCCCGTGCCGCACGAGCGCAGAGTGACAGATACAAGCGAATTGACAAAAACAAGTGCCCCCGCGTCAGCCTCAGCAAACCAAAAGTCTCAGGAAAGCGTTCAAAGCACCGTGCATGTGCACCCACGTGTTGGCAGCCAGCGGGCACCTGAGGGGTTTGGGGTCGCCAACCTCATTCACAGTGCATAATGCATAATGCACTGTGAATGAGGTTGGCGACCACAGTGCACACGACCGGACCCATTTATGTTTCGAATAGTGTATGGGAGTGCGTACGCGTCCTTGATAGGCAGCTCGGACTCATGGTCGGCGGAGGTGCGGCGGTGACCCAGGAACCCAAAGCCCGCCTCGTCCTCGCCTGAGGACCAAACGACACATCCAAACATGAGTCTGGCACTCTCCTGACCTGCTGCTCGTGGTTTGCCTTGTCTCATGAAACAGCAGGCAAGGTTCACGGCTGCGGCACTGTCATGTGACGCCTTTGCACGAGAAGAGGATGGCCTGCATCTAGTGCAGCAGCGCCGTCACACCAAGTGACGGTGCTATTCGTAGGAGAACTAATAGCACCGACCAATGATTGATGGACCTTGGAATGCACATACCGCCAATCATGCGCGAGAAGAGGGTGGCATCCAGTTTGTGCAGCACCGCCGTCAACACGCGGTGCAGCAGCAGATTGACGTGCTGCGCGCGCTGCGCCCGCTGCGCCGACACCAGAACCCGGTGCGTCGCCTGCGATGAGCGGCAGGAAGCCTTGTGAATGGGGAGGCACTTCGCAGTTAGCAGCAGCAGCAGCAGCAGCAGCAGGCTGACGTGCTGCGCGCGCTGCGCGCTCTGCGCCGACACCAGAACCGGGTGCTTCGCCTGCGCGCATGCAGGGTCCAGGGTCAGGACATCCACCAGCGTGAGGCTCAAAAAGGTCAATGCATCCTTGGCTCAGCAGCGGCCTTCTCGCAAATGACTCTCGATAGCAGGAGGGCTCTTCAGGGTGCCGAACAAAAAACCTACGAAAAGAGGTCTCGAGGCTAGAGCTCAGGTTGCCCTATATTTTAATCTGAGTCTTGAACTGCAATTGTGGACCCTGAGTACGCATCGCCAGGGAATCGAGCCACCGCTGCGTGGACACCCTGAGCGGCGAGAACTTGGAGGCCTACTCCCCCTTGTCAACTCTCATTACATCTTTGCTTCCTCAACCATGTCTACTCACCGCCAGAGAGTCCAGCCAGCGCTGCGCAGACAGCTCCGCCGGCGAAAACTTGGCGGCCTTGCGGGTGAAGGTGCCGCCACCAAAGCTGTTTCGCCGCAGGCCGCGCCGCCCACGCTCGTCGACCGGCGCCAGGTTCAGCGCCAGCGGCTGCGCCAGCGGCTCGTCGTCCAGGCCCTGCAGCGAAATGCAGCGGAGTCGTTGAACCATTCTTGTTCATCAAACTTGTGCGCGTGTGAAACTTATACACTCGTCGAAAATGCGCTAGGTTGAGAGCCAAAGGCTGCACCCGCAGCACCTCGTCTAGGCGCTATAGCGAAATCATACGGGGTCCTGATGATGTTCCTGTGTGAGAATTTCGTGCGGATGGTTTTAGGTGAATACAGACCTCGAACAGGCTTTAGTGGGGCATGATCGCATCCGACGAGAAGCTTGAGCCGCACCTCGATGAGGCAGCGCCACAGGTAGCGGACCATCTGGTCGAAGACGTACGCCTCCATCTCTCGCAGCGGCGGCACCAGCACCTGCGTGTGGTGGCTTGCAGTCCATGATCTGAATCATCACGCAGGATTGTCCAGCTGCTGTGACCCCGCCTGCCAGATGTCTTCAGGCAAACCCTGGGCGTTGAGGCGCCCGGGCTAACACCGACAGAATCTGGAGCTGCTCGCTCTCCCCCCTCACGAGACCAGCCCTGCTTTCACAAACTCTGGCGACCCAGGAAACACATTCGTTCTGCCAATGCATCGCGCCGGCCCAAGTACTGAAATCGCTCATGCGGCAGCCGCGATGTCTGACCTGCATGACCCAGTCGAACCCGTCGGGTCCTGCGTCATCGTCGCCGCGGCACATCGCCCACAGCATCCAGCGCAGGTGCAGGCAGTTGGACCACCAATGCGCCAGGCCCGGGACGTCCTCCGAGCAGCCGTCCACTGCCGCCTCGATGGCCCTGCGGCATGCATGGGTTAGGTCGCCACTCCGCCGTGTCACTGCTTCTTGCGACAGTTCAGCATCCTCGGGAACCAGGGCGTCACAGTGCCCTTTCCAGTAGCACATGGTCCCAGGGGCACTGGAGTTGGCATAGCAGCGCATCACATCTCCACTACATCAACATCATCTCAGATTGACGCAAATACTTAGAATAGACAAGAGCTGTCATGTACCATGTCGGTTCGGCACACCGGACAGAGCGCAGGCCAGACACGATGCCCGCCTCGGGGCTCAGGCTGATGGTCGTGCATCAGCTTCGCTCGCCCAACAGCACAGCCAGCTCCCAGAGCTGTCCGAACCTCAGTGTGAAACTGCTGCTGCGCACCGGACAGAGCGCAGGCCGAACATGATGCCCTCCTCGGGGCCGAGGCTGATGGTGGTGCGCGCCAGGCGCCGCGCCGGCGCGTGCATCTGTCGCGGCCGCCCGCCCTTGCTGCCGCGTGCCAGGTATACCGCTGCCTGTGGTCCGCAGCGAAAGATGCCTCTTCACACGCTTTCGACACGTTCCTGAAGCTCACGGCAGTGCTGGCCACCGTATGAAACGCCTGAACAAGCCTTCATATTGCCCACCGTCTGTGGGTCATCCACGAGCTTGAGGCAATTATGCCGATGCGCAGGGCTGCATGGGAAGCAGAGTTGTGGTGGTATGATTGGAGACGGTCGCACATCCAGCGCCACCGCGGAGCTCAATAAGTGGCGTCTCAAGCTAAGATGTGACGAAGATCGGGTAAAATGGACAAGCAAGATTAGAAACGAGCCGCACCTCCAGCGCCGCCACGGTGCGCAGCTCCTTGAGCAGCGCCTCGATCTGCTCCGTGCTGTAGTGTATGTGCCCTGAGCTCTGCCGCTGCAGGCCGCCCGACTGCAACAACAGCCACAGTTTAGACGTCACCGCCCGGATTCCGGGTGCAAAGCGGCGTCCAATATGTGCAATAATGCCCACTGGGCTGATGCAGCGGGGCGCATGCTGCCAGGACCACCCAGCATCTGCTCCCCATGCTATGAGTTTGCACCCTGCATTGAGCTGTGGAGATGGGCAGCACAGATGCAGTGATCCCTGACAGCCCAGTCACAGCTACTAAACAAATGACGAAGTGCTGCAAAGCCAGACCAGGCACGGGTGCAAAGTAATGGGATGAGGGTTTTGAGGCTCGCCTCCTGCTGCGCGACGCGCTGCAACTGCTTTGGCTGCGGCGACGCCCCCTCGGGTTCGACGTCCACTTCCGCCGCCGCTGCGAGCGCACGCATCGACTTGGGGCGGTCCGAGAAAAGCGAGGAAGCGCGCCGCGCACCCCGCGGCTTGCTCGGCCCTGGCGCCGGCACCGTCTCCGATTCATCGCTCTGTATCACAGAGGAAATTGGCTTGGCGAAATATGACCACAGACTGAAGATGAGCGCGCACTGATCGCATAGAGTCCGACCAGACCTGACAATGGCTGAGCTGCATACATGCAGTCTAGTCAAGCCGAAAGGGGGCCCATGCTTGCATACGGGCAAGCACACTGTCCATTCAGCCGCTTTAGGGATTTTGAGACCGCCTCAACCCGGACTGCTGACCTGCATGGAGCCGCCGGAAGCATTGGACAGCTGCGACAGGCGGTCCACGCCGTTCTGGCCCTCGGGTGTCCGCCCATACATACCACCCGGCAGGTTCGCGGCAGCCTTCTCCGCCGCACGCCGCACAGCTGCCTCCTGCTGCACCTGCGGCTGCTGCTGCTGCTGCGGCTGCTGCTGCTGTTGATGTGGCTGGTCACGCTGCTGCAGCTGAGATGGCTGCCGCCGCTGCGGCGGCTGCTGCGGCGGGGGCGGCGCCTGCCGCTGCGGCGGCGGCGCCTGCGCGTGCTGGTGCTGCTGGGCGTTCCGAAAGCGGGCGACGAGCGCTTTGGGGTCCACCTCGTCGCCCTCGCTTTCCTGCAGCATATCGACACTACTGTCTGGAGGCAACCGCCCAAGACAAGCTTGCTGTTGGACGCCACAGCTGCGCCAAAACAAGCAACTGCTGAAGCGCCCTTTGTGCAGCCGCGGTATGGCATGTGCTGAGCCTGGGACACACTGTCCGAAAGCAGGCTCGGATCCTGCACGACTTCCACAACTTTTATTTCGTGGTCCGGATCACACCTCCTCCTCCTCCTCCTCGATGATGGCTTCCCCCGCAAGCAGCGGTGGCGGCGGCGCAGCCACTGTCCGCCGCATTGGCGGTGCATGCTGCGGTTGCTGCTCCTCCTCTTCCTCCTCCTCATCCTCCTCATCCTCCCCAGGCATCGCATCCTGCAGGGATAGGCAGGCTTAGCACCCGCATGTCGGCGCAGCAGTAGACTACAGGACGGCGAGCAAGGCGGTGCGTGCCTGTCCGTGCCCAGCCGAACCACACATGCCTGTCATGCAAGAGCTCCAGTTTGCAAGCTGCTGCATTTGTGAGACGGTTTCACCGGGAACTTGCCCAGGTGACACTCAAGTGGCGACAGCGCTGCGAGATGCACCTGCTGCGCCGCTGCAGGCTTTGGTAGAGCGCCACGACCCCCCTGACGCGGCTGGCGGACTGCCAGCATTCGTGCTATGGCTATTGAAGAGCTTTGTTGCTTTTGAATCCCTCAACAATCTGCTGCAGGCACTTGCTGCGCCGCGCAACGGCTCCTCTATGCAGAGCTGCCGGTGTTCATGCATGTATGAACATCACCTTGCTCTGTTACTTCAATACCCCGAAATGTTCCTGCAAGCACCTGCTGCGCCGCGGCGGAGTAGTCAGCGCCGCGTCGCGACTCCTCCATGCGGCTGGCGGCGCCGCCGCCCGCGTTCATGCGCCGCATCCACTTGCGCGAGTTGGTGACGGCGCCAGACGTCTCACGCATCACCCGCCGCGAGTTGGACCTGCGCACATGATAGATAATACACTGTAAAGTGATAGCTCATGATTGAGCCGTGATTTCGAGCTAAAGACTTGACCTATTGCGCAGATGCACCCGCCAAGACTGCCGAGCCATCGTCCTCCTCCTCCTCGAGGAGCGCCTGCAGCAATGCCTGGAGGCAATGCATTGAACGACAGGAGCAGGAGGACTGCACCTGACGGAGGGTCCGCGGCCGGCGAGCAGCGTGGCGTCGATGTCCGCCAGGTTGCCGATGGACAGCATCTTGGTGGAGCGTTTGGGCGGCGGCGCTGCCTGCGCCGGTGGCTGGAACGGCTGCTGCCCAAACTTGTCGTCCGGCACCTGCGCCCCACACCGTCCGCGTTCACCTTACCCTTCTACGTATTATTGCTTCATCATTGCTTGAGGCATGCGCAAGCGCTGCAGAGAAGTTGGTCTGCTTCGCGAAAGACTTGGTCGCATGTGATGTGTGAAACCTCTGTCGGTGCACCTGGAAGCCCAAGACGTGCAGCGTGCCCGCCTCGTCATGCTCGTCCAAACTTGACCGCATATGTGATATTTCGATGGGAAGAAGTCCAGATGTACAGCGAGTAAACACACGGTTGGGACAAAACTTAAAGCTCACCTGAAAGGTGTCCTCCTCCTCATACTCCTCCTCCTCCTCCATGGCCGACGACTGCTGGCTCTGCTGGCTCTGGCGCCGCATCGCCGCCGCCGCGCCTGCGCAGCATGCCCCGCAGCTCGAGCAGGGCTCCGAGTGCCCAACGACCGGTTCAACACGCCCGCGCCGATCAGGTGAGGCTGCTGCGGTGCTGCCAGCGACATCACATGTGCGTACGCCAGACGCCTGGTGCAGTGACAATGCACCAATGCCCATGTCCACGTGACCAATGCCCATGTCCACAGTCAGTGTTTGACCGACAGCTGTGGCAGTGCATGGAAGCCGGCACCTGAGACATCGCCGGCGCTACTGCGCTGGCTGTTGCGCCGGAACAGCCGATCCTCCTCCGCAGCCGCCGCCGACTCCTCGCTCTACAGCGCATCCAGTTGGCATTTGAGCGTGCAAGCTTGGACATGTAGGCCATCGTTGCATGATTTAATCCGCCGCCATCACGACTGGTTGGCACTCGAAGAGGATGCGGTTGTCCATGACGCACACTGAATCCAAAGTAAGCACATGCAAGTGCCGCAGGTCGCACAAGGGCAGGAGCTGTCATACGGACGCGGCAGATGAGCAGCAGCTGGATGGACTGGCCTAGCGGTGGAGGGCGGCGGTGACAATCAGAGATCCAAGGGGACAGTTGACATCTGGCATGGATGTGTCCAGGCGGTGGAACATCGAAGCAGTTGCTGCGCCAGGGGCGCACCGGTTTCGGCGCCGCCAGGATGTCCGAGTACAGGCTGAAGCTGTCGGAATTGCCCGACCACCGCGCCGCGCCGCTGCCCCGCCGGTGGTCCTGTGCGGGTACCAGCCTCCTGTCAGATGAGCCGATCAAGCCAGCCGGGCTCTCTTGGGCACTCCAAGGCAGGCCCAGCAGCCGACACAAGCATCCCCTTAGCGACAAGTTCCCAACCACCGCAGCAGTGGAAGCCAGTGGTGCTACACACCAAGCACCCGACAACAGATGTTCAACACCCTGGCGCGCACCTTGACCTGCTGCGCCTCGTCCTGCGGCGGCGTCTCGGGGCCGTCTGCCTGCGCCTTGGCACCCGCCTTGACCTTGTTCAGCCGCTCGTTGGGTGCCGCCTTCGGCGCAGCGTGCGCCTGCAGGCGGCGCAGCACGAAAGCTCACAATGCACAGTCCGCCGCCGAGAGCAGGGGGTGTGCTCCCGGCAAGGCACATGCATGGGGCTTTGACATTCTGGCAAGCCGGTGTGCCAGCGTTCTGCAGGACGCGGAGTGGAGTCTGAGAGCCTCCACTGTTCATGGGACTGCTCTGGTATCACACCTCTTCCTCAGGAGCTTTCAAACGGTGAAGGGTAAAGGCCGCGCACCGCGCTGCGCAGGCCGTTGATGTAGTCCAGTGTGGCGGGATTTGCTGCCTCCTCCTCCACAGCAGCCGCCGGGCGGCCGCCGCTGATGGCGGGCGGTCGCGAGCCGCCGACGCCACCGACCACGGGGCGCGAAACCTGCGGTGACTGGCTCATGCGCCGCAGCGTGGATTTGCCTGCGCCGCCGCCGCCCGCCGCCGGTTTCTGCGTGTCGAGAGAGGGGGATATGTCGAGAGAGGTTGAGAGGGTTCCAATGCTGGAAGTTGCCATACATCGTTGACTTGTTCTCAGTTGCCATGTCTCCTGCCATGTCAATTTGCCTCCCATGCTATTGATGGGCAGTTTGTCAGGGTTGTGCTGCCGGGCCTTACGGCGACTCTGGTAGAAGCGTTGAGCGCACCTGTGTCTCCCGAATTGCTGCCTGCGCGCCCTGGCGAGCCGTCTTTGCCGCTCGCACCGGCTCCGGGGCAGCAGCAACTGGCGGCGAGTCCCTGCGATTTTGCCCCGGCACCGCCTGTACGCATACAACTAATCACGTTGGACGGCTCAGCGGGGCGGTGTCTATTTGCTACATAGCGCTCTGGTGTCAAGCAGACAATCCTGCAGAGATATGCAGAACCAGTTTCACAGGTGCAATTGCGCCGAGAGTGCGGCACCTCACGAGCAGGCTTACCACCCATTTTGGATATGCTGGGCACAACATTGTGCCAGTATGAGGGCCTACCGGCACTGCCAATTACACTCCTGATCTAAATAGGCATCCCTGCTGTCTGGCATGCCGAGCTGGCTGATGCCATCATCAGAGCAGCACTGCTGCTGCTGCTGCTGCTGCTGCTGCTGCTGCTGCAAATTCACTATCTGTGGCTCTGTGAGCCCAAGGCTGTGCGTGCCTCGGGTTGCCTGCTCACCTTGGCGCCGCGGCGGCCGTTTGCGGACATGGGCGCGGGTTCTGACGCCTCCAGATCCTGCAGCGCGCGCGCCGCAGCTGCCACATCGCCATCCCCGCTGTATGTGACGTCCTCCGAGTGGTGGCCTGCGCACAATGGGGCTGCTTTGCGAAAGTGTGGCGTCCTCACGGCCTGGCGCTTGTGACTGCCATCGACATACTGAATCCGGGACACATGATGCGGACGCCTGCACTGCAGCTGGCAAGTTGCGACTTGTGTAAAGTGAAGCTCCGTAATGGCAGACGCGCATGGTGCTCACGGCTGTGGCCAAAGCTGCTGCTGACGGTGTCGCTCGCGCCGTCGGGGATGCTGCCCCGCGCAAAGTACATCGGGTGATTCCTATCCTTCGGCTGCACCCTGCACACGCAGCCCAGACAACAGGTTGTCAAATAGGGTTCCTGGTAGCTAGGACGGCATGAACACTGCGCAAGATCTCAGGCCAGCATGGACTGCTCCAGCAACGCTCGTCACAGATTCGCCAGATTGGGAGGAGGGGTTGGGCAGCGAATGGGTCGCCCAAAGCCAGGACAAGCCGCACCCGATGCTGATGAGCATGCGCGGCTTGCCCTCGGCGCTGCATGCCGCCTCCAGCGCCGGCGTCACCGAGATCTCAAAGCTATGCTGCACCTGCGGTTGTAACACGCTGAACTCAACATCATGTTCGCCACTAGGCGGCCGCTTCTAGGACACTATAAAGTTTTGTGCCATGCTGCACTCAGCGCCGCCAATTGTCCAGTGTGCTGTCTGCCCAAGACTGACATCACAACATGATCACAGTCTCCCAATGCCGGCAGCTTCGGCAGGCGCCGCTCGGCAACATCATGCATGGCAGAACAGCGGATGCACGGTGTTCAACCCTGCTCGCCTACCTGATCAAGGTCCAGGTTGCCGAATTCAGCCAGGTCAATGACCACGCGCCCGATGGGCTCCTTTTTTCTGGCGCCTCCCGCCTCCACCACGTTGAGTACCATCCATTTTTTGGCGTACCCGCCCTGAGGGTCCTGCGGCGACGACGGCAGTCGCGTCAGAGATGGCCCACAAAAGCTGTTGATGTGAAAGGGCGTTGCTCATGTGCATATGACATCCAGGAACGGAGTTTCGGCTGCATGAGAAGCGGCCCTTGCTGTGCACTGAGCGCTGCCGCCGCACCCGCTCCTTGGCAACAGTCGCGCTGGGCAATGCATGACAGGCTCTACGGACATAGGATGCTGAGCAAATGCGACAGGGCGCTTCGGTGGTTCCGTGCCACCGACGAAGCTGCCGAAACGTGCTGGCTGACTTTGTCGACGACTACATCGTCCTTCGCCTCATACGGGTGTGCAGGCCGCTCGACCGGCCAACTCAGTGCACGATGATCGTCAGGCATCCACGAAAACTTGCAAAAGCCTGCGCAACACGCGGGCGGGAAGACAGGGCCAGCGAAAATGCCTGCACCTGGGTCAGCGTGCATGGCACGATGAGCGTCTCCTCAAACTCGTAGAGAGCGAACCCCGCCTTTATCACCGGCCGGCATGCGTCCGTGGAACCCTTGTGGCTGCTGCCGCGCTCCCAGGCCACCGTTAGCGGGCCAGCTTGGGTGGAAAACGGCTCGAGACTGTGAAGATGGACCTGGAACACGACTTCGCTCTTGCCGCCCTTCTTTTTGCCGAAGGGTGCCATAGTTCAGAGGCCTGAGTGCCACTCAACACATGCTGCGGCGCCTTCCGAACTGCAAGTCAGCACTGTCAGACACGATCGTTCTTGGGGACGGCAAGCCCGTACAACGCGCCTCCGGCTCGAGTAGTGAAGCTGCGACCGGTGGTCGTATCGATCGTGCGCTTCGGATTCGACTGAGAATGCTAGTCTTCGGAAGTGAGCGATTCTGATGAGGATGCTTGGAGCAACACGCTTTGTCGGTGGCTATAAATATTATTTCCCTTATCGGGCCTTCCCCATGCCCCAGCCTTAGTACCGATTTTGGCCAATCTGCTGCATCTGAGACGGTAAACTCACGCACTGAAACGATCTAGGACTCGCGGACGCCGGCTGGCAGCGCAAAAGCAGGATTACAATGCACGCATCACAAGACTTCCGACACGATCTGTGAGCGGTCCATGACAGCCGTGTAGACGGCACGTGGCAGTCTCCAGTGGCTGATTCGCTTATATTGGCGTGTCGGGGGATGCTTTGATGGCATTAGGCGAGATCGGCATGCTGCCGGTGGCGCAGCCCAACCTGGACGAGTGCACAGCCGTCGTAGCGGCAATCGAGGTGACCATGACGCCTGGAGTCTGAAAACCCGACACACAGAACCTGGTCATAGTGACTATGGCGCCTTGCAAGGGCGGCATCTGACGCGCAGGCAGTCGCAAGGGGCTGGGGCCGCAAGGCGCGGCTGCCGTGGCGTCGCATGGCGCGCGACCTGCTGGCCGTAACGTGTGGCCTACGCCCGGCGACGCTCCTGGACTATGCGGTGCTCGACCGCTGGCGCATGATGGAGGTGGCCGACGCGGCGCGGTCCGCTGCAGGCGCGGCGGGTACGCGTACTGCAGGTTGTTTTGCGATGGTGTTTGCGATGGTCGCAGCAGCAGCAGACTGCAGTCTCCCGCAGACAAAGGAGACGGGAAACTTATTGATGCGCTGCTGCTGCTGCATACGCGCCCGGCAATGCATCCTGCGCAAAGACTGCCGCGACTCGCCATGGATCCTCGTTTGACAGGCACGTGTGGTGCGTGTAGGCATGCAGCTGGCGACAGCGGAGCATGAGGGCGTGATGTACTTCCTGCACGCCACCTGGCAGCTGCAGCGGCTGGAGGCGGACGGCACAGCAGCAAGCAGCGACTGCTTAACTGGCGGCCCAGCCAGCGGCTCACCGCACGGGGGCACAACTGACACGCATCCAGAGGCAGCCGAGGCAGCAGGCGCTCCAGCCCCTGGGGGCCACCATGCCAGCGATGCAGCAGCACAGCGGCCGAAGCAACAGCGGCAGCAGCGCCAGCACCCGCGCCTGATCGCGTTCGAGCGCTGCGAGGCTGACGGCTGCACATCAGCGCGGTGGGCTTCAGCCGACGAGCAGCAGGTGGCCTGTGTTTATGGCAGTTTCTTTGTTCTTCTTGCGCACAAACTTGCCACGAATGAAACACGCGTGCAACTACCGTGCTGAACATCGCGGCTGCGCAATTGGCTTGCACAGCAGGTACACGTGCCCTTCGTCATGGGGAGCCAGCATCCCGGACTGGACACGGGGCGCCAAAGCCACCATTCGGGTATGCCTGCCGTGACCATCTCTCATGACGAAATGCTCAAGCACAGTTCAACGTGAGGACTTCATGTGCTGCAGGGCATCCAGACGGCTCTGCGGGGGCTGAGGCACCAGCTGCGGGGTGCACTGGCAGCGCTGCGGCAGCCGCCAGCAGTGGCAGCCGGCGGAAATGGCGTCGGACGTGACAGGTCTACCGCGGAAGAGACGTCGGCCAGTCACCTTGTGCTGGACTCGATGGCTGGGCTGCCGCTGCTACCGACGCTCAACGGCTGGCTGCTGGGCTACCCTGTAGCCTACCTAGTGAGGGACTGCTCCTGCGCCTGACCAGTACAGCAAAGCGTCCGGTTGGGAGAGGCTGTCCTAGACGAGCGTGGCGGCACTTGAGCACAGAGAATGGGCCACAGCACCCTGGCAGGTCTCTGTGCACAGCACTGGAGCTTGTATAAGGCGGTCTTGCAAGTCTTTGCGGGCCCCGATTGACGTGCGTTGATGAAACGGCGGGAGGAACTCAATCTGTTGACGAGTATGTTTCGGGTTACTGCTGCCAGGTGCGCAGCATGGAGGCAGCGAACCTCGCATCACGGCATCTGTCCGCGTCGCCGCTGCTGCTGTGTGAGGCGTTTGCAGATTGCCACGTCGTCTGCCTCGGATCCAAGGTGCAGTGGCCTAGATTGATCCCTGAAAGTCAAGATCCTGAATGTCAAGACCCTGACTATCACTGCATGGACTAACCACGAATGCGGCAGCATGAATTGGCTGGTGCTGCACAGAAGCACGTGAGCGTCGCTAGCTGCGGAACATAGAGACACCCCAAGTGCATAACGGTGTTGCAGAGCCTGTGCTTGATGGCGTAGGGAGACAGCACCTCGCAGCGGCATGCGGACAGCGGCAACGTGGCCCGCGATGCCCTGTTTGCGTTCACCGTCCCAGGCAGCCTTTGCAATGCAGCAGGTAGGGAATGCCTTCACAAACAAGCTCTGCCATGGTTATGTGCCTGTCGACAAGGGGCCGCCGCTGCGCAGCTGACGCAGGTGGTGCTGCTTGTGGCCACATGCAGGAGAGAGCCTTGCAGGCGTGCACAACGACATCGTGTCAGCTGCCCTTCATCCGGCATATCTCACATCCTGGACCATTCTGAACCATGTGGCGCAGAGCTGGAGTCCGCCAGCTGGCTGCCGCCTGCGGGGGCGGCAAAGGACGCACGGTGCGGCGCCCACAGCGCAACCTCGACGCCGTGGTCTGCCGTGCGGCGGTCTGTGCGCGCCTTGGCACCGCGGGCTGTGTCGCTGTGAGCGACCGGTCGTTACATGCGGGTGCGTGCTGCACAGAGAGAACTATGCCTTGTGACGAGCTAGCATCTCCTGTGGTTGCATATGCTCTCATTCAACGCTTGAAGGGTGTTGGTTGCTTACTGCAGATTCACTCGATGGCCTGAATGGTGAGCTGCAGCACACCCGCAATTGTTGCCGGCCAGGCCCACCTGGCAAGTGTCCTCCATTGCGGTGCAGGCTGATGAGTCTGGTGTCAGGAGCGCCAAACAGCTTTCAGGAAGGCGCACAGTCAGCCCGAGAAGCAGGTGACTCTTCAATCAAACAAGCCTCTGATTCTCACATGCACATGCGCCTTGCTTGCCTTTGATGCAGCTGACCATTGGGGTCAACATGGCTACTATGCACGTGGACTGTTTGGTCCGCAAGAAATTTGGAACATGTGGCTTGCAGGGCCTCCGAGCAGTGGATCAGGCATTCTGCCGCTGTCCGGTGGACCCCACAGCGCACCTAGGCTCATCGATATGCCATGCTATCATCGAGGCCCATGGTGGCAGCGTTCTGCGTAGTGGAGTGGATCATGAGAGGAGCCATAGCCACGCAGGATTCCAAGGTTGATCATCTTTTATGGCGCACCCTTTCTTTTTTCGCATTTGCTGGACGATGCTGGCGGCAGAAGCGGGTGGGTGTTGGTCTCGGTCTCATATAGTTACAAATAGGTACAGGTTGTGACACAGAGGCTGGTCTAAACCAGCATCAAAACATCATCGGCATCAACGGCTACGCATCATGGCACTACTTCACAAAGAACTGTCATGCCGCCATGATGCAGCACTGATGCAACCATATTCAATGCTCAGCTGGCCAACCAATACACCCGCAGGGCGGTCACCAATGCCCAAAGCACAGCTCTGGCCAGGCTGTACCGGCCATGCTACAGCGACGACATACGCCTGACTGCCAGGCAATAGCCTGACAGTCACAGTGTACAATAGCCTGACAGTCACAGTGTACATTCAGTTATGAATGCCGCGCCATGTCAGCCGCGGATAATCTCCCTCACAATCGATCTCAATACGTTGTCTGCACACCCTGTGTGTCCCTCCCGCATTCACCGCCGCACTGCCCAGCAGGGAGCCTGCAGCGCGGCAGTACCACTGCCGCGCCGCCTTTCATCAGTACGCTGCCCATATCAAGCCGCGTCCCCGTTGCTCCGCTCATGCCCCATTCCTGGTGCTCGCATGCGTGCACGAGGCTGGTCGAATTTCAACTCCAGGCGTCCAAATCTGCCGTGGCGTCATACATGAGGCTGTCGCAGAACCAGATGCCGTCCTTGCGGCCGCCACACCTGCGGTGGCACACCAGTCGTGAGAGTCCCGCGGGAGGTTAGCAAGGGAGCACTGTGTTTGGCGCGGTGCGCATCGTAGCTCGCAAGCTGTGATAAGGCAGGCGGTTTCAAGCATCGGGAACAGCATGCCAAAGAAGGCTCTCGGCAAACAATTCTGCCGCACCGCTGCGACATGGTGAACTCGAAGACTGCGCGGCCTCCGCCGGCGCCAGTCACTGCCACCCGCTGCGCCCACCGCGTATCGCTGAGCTGCACCAGCCACAAAGGAAGCGACGCTTCAAGGATCCGACAGTGAATCCCACCGGCGCCTGCCCCACCAGCCACTCCTGCGCTATTTCCCCTGGTGCCCCTGCAGCGCTGGTGCAAGGCGTGGCATGTCTGGCATACTGGGTAATCAATTACATGCACACAACGCACCTGCAGCGAACTGGTGACGGTGCTGTCTACGTGGTCCAGCAATAGGCCAAAAGGTGGTTCGTTGAATATCCACCGGAAGAGCTCGAAGCGCCCCAGGTCCTGCTTCCGCCTGCCGCAGCAACAACCTTCCGGCATCAGGACTTGAGGCATACACACGGGAGCCTTGAACAGCAGTGGCGGCATGGCAGCACGCGGAGAATGGCTGCGCCTGACGACCTGGCCATCATGCAATGAAGTGTGGCGCAGAAGGGAGGCGTCTCACCCAAAATAACTGGAGATGGTGCAGGATGACAGCAGGTCGATGTTGGAAAACCGGTACAAAACCTCCACGCCAAAGTCCTTATGCGGCTGGTCGTTCTGCCTGAGCGCCTGCGCAACAAACGGTGCAGTCAGTCTTATGATTGAGTATCTCAGCAGAAACATGTGCTTTAATTGAGTGGCCAGTCTGTCTTCGTGGCATTGCCTCGGCCGTTTGCGCCCTCACGCAACGCGCCACTGGCGGACCTCACATTCAGTGTCGAGCGACACCCACCCGGAGCTGCACTTGCACTGCCTCCTCCCTCGAAAGGAAGTAGTCCGGCCAGCTCGTGCGCAGCCGACGCGCCGGGATAAAGCCGGCATTGGTCGGCACGCCGTCACTGCCCGCAACCGAGCTGGCGCGGCAGTTCAGTCCCTGCCGTCTTCGTCTCCAGCTGCTGCAGGAGGAGCTGAACCACAACGGAGTTTGCCGGCGTCCGCACGTCGTGTGCTGCGAGCACAAACTGGACTGCCATGCACCACTGGTCTGCATCCCTTGTTTGAAACAGGATGAGTTCACACGCACGGGCCTGGCAGCTTGTGCTATCAACCTAACCAGACAAACAAGCTTGCAAGTCGATGTCGAAGGGCCACATTGCAACATATAACCTACAAATGAGGGACGTAGCCTGAGCAGAGGCTGACCAGCTTCCACTGCAGTGCGTTGGCACCAGCTCAGCGGGAGATCGCATCGCAATGTCCTGTTGGCAATATGCTGTTGGCTCCTGGAACTCTACGCTTCACTTGTGTGTTTGAGGCAGCGATACTTTGTCACACTCGCTGGAACCTGGGTAGCTGGCTGACAAGGTTAGTCGGAGGTATTTTGAACGCCATGATCAGCACCGCGTGAGGGCGCCCGCAGGCACACAAAAGTGACATACTGGTCGGCCAAAACGTTCGATATCTCAGCTGGACTGGTGCTTTCCGGTTCTGTGTTATGTCACAGTTGAGCAAGACGACGAGTGCAGTCAGATCAGTTGGCAGCTCCCTCGTTTGGTGACCTTCCGTTTATGCACCTCTGCTTCGAACTGCAGCTCTGAAAGGTCTGTCCGAGCCTTAAGAGGGCAGTGGCAGCTGCCGCCGAATTGGCACCAAACCACCAGGTCCGCGGCGCGCACCTCAGTGTGCTCGGCTGCCATGACAAATCCACGCAGCATGGCCTGACGCCCGCTGCCATCAAGTGCATCCGATGCTGATGGGGCGACAGACCCTCGGCAGCTAGCGCCAGCGCTGCGAGTCCACGGCCGCTGCTGCCGTCGCCGCAGCTGGAACGGAACGCTCGGCTGTCAACAGCGGCGCCGCAGCGGGCAGCGGGCCAAGCTAGCGAGCCATGGACTTCTCGGAACAGGAGGCGGTCGACGGCGTGCGATTCGTGTGGAACGTCTGGCCCGGTAGCCGCCTGGATGCCGCTCGCCTGGTGGTTCCGCTCGCCGTCGCGGTGAGTCTTACAACATTTGTCGTATCGAGCAACGCGCCATGCGCAGCAAGCCTGCCCTGTACATGATGACCCTGCCTCTGCCAACATGTCACAGCAGCCACTGAATGGTAGGCAACTGCACGCTTCAGCTGGCGGCGGCCGCAGCGCCTCCAGCTGTGACCTGCGGTGTGTAGAGGACCAAAGCTCTGCAGCGCCAGCACATACATGCGCCCCAGTAGCTCTGCAGCTGCCCCTGCACATTCAGCAGCATTTCCGAGATGGTACGTCTTGCATGCCCGCAGATCACGCCGCTGCGGAGGGTGGAGAATGCGCCGGTGCTGCCGTACGAGCCGATCGCCTGCCGCACCTGCCCCTGCCTGCTGAACCCCTACTGCCGCGTGGATTTTGGCGCCCGGGCCTGGTTCTGCCCCCTCTGGTGCGCTGCAATTTCGAGTGTGCCACAGCCGCGAACGCGATGCCTGCCGCACCCTGAACAAGGCCCCTGCGCACGAACAGCAAGGTCGTGCTGTTCAGAGCCCAGCCTCGGCACCTGGCTTCTGCAAGTGCTGCAGCGCCCCAAACTCATTGTCGCTTGTACGCAATATCAACATTACCATTCTCACACAATGCGCGCAGCCGGGGCCGCAACGCCTTCCCGCCGCACTACGCCCAGGTTAGCGAGACCGTGCTGCCGGCCGAGCTGTACGCGGGCTACACGGTGGTGGAATATGCGCCGCCGGCGCCGCCGCAGGCGCCGCCGCCAACGCCGCCCGCCTTCGTGTTCCTGCTGGACCTTGCGTTGGAGTCGACAGAGATCGAGGTAGGTTTTGAGAGGCTACCATGCAAAACCCTGCCTTGCCATACCTGCGCCGACGCCGCCCGGCTTCGTGCTTCTGCTGGACCTAACGCTGGAGCTGACGGACATCGAGGTGTTCTTTCAAGCTATATCATGCATGGTGAGGACGCATGCGGTTCCCGAGCTGCAGGCAATGCCAGAACAGAGCTTGCTGCAAACCTGCGGAAGACGGTGGTTCCAGGCCAGCATCGGGTTTGATTTGGCTCTGATGTGGCTCTGGCAACACCGGCCTGCTGACGTGAGCCTCTTGCCGCACTACTGCAGGGGCTGCGGGCGGCGGTGCAGCAGGCGCTGCAGCTGGTGCCGGAAACAGCGCTTGTGGGCCTCATCACCTTTGGCGCGCACGTCTATGGTGCGCCTGGGTCGCGAGCGTGACCCAATACGGCGTCGGTTTCAGGCGTTGTGTCTGTGTGCACACCCATACTGGGTTGAGTTGGCTCAGATTGGGCATCTGCTGCGTGTGTTTCGAAACGAGGCAGAGTTTGCCACTGCCCTGCCTGCAGTGCACGAGCTGGGGCACACGGAGATGCCGAAGGCGGTGGTGCTGCACGGGGACCGGGACTACAGTGCAGCCGTCACGTCCTCGATGCTGGGCCTCGGCCCAGGCTCCGGCCAGCGGTGAGACTCGTTCAGTGATATCCTCGGTTTTTTTGGTGCGCGGGCACCAGAACTCCAACGCCACTGTCACTGTCCTCGATGCTGGGCCTCCGGCCAGCGGAGAGGTTTCTTTTCGGTCGTTTCTTTCGGTGGAATGAATCAGACGACAGCCCAAGCCATTGCCATTGGTAGATGATGCACATAGCACAAGCTGCCGCGGCGTTCATCAGTCGCCAACCTGGTGGCAGCCTGCGCAGCACCTTTGCCGAAAAGCATTTATGTGCATATGAAGCGTCAATAGCAATAAGCGGCACCATTCGGGAGGACCCTTGGAGGCATGGCGTCGCCGGAAAGGCCGCCAATAATCTGGGAGGCGAGCGGAATGGTGCCACAAAAAGACGCCATGCTGCAGTAGACACCAAGCAGAGTTCCACTAATCTGTGCACGCTGCTGGCAGGGGTGCTGCGCTGGAGGCGTGGCGCGAGCTGCCGCAGATATCGGACGTTCACCCATGCGCCCACTGACGCCACATGTATCATGAACATCCATGGAACAGACGTGAATAGGCATGCAACATAACACACTGTTGCTGATGTTACAACTTTACAGGTGGGGCGCGACGCCGCCGGGGCGGCCGCCAGGGCCGGGCGGCGCGGCGAACGGCATGGCGCCGCCGCGCGCCGGCGTCGACCGCTTCCTCCTTCCATTGGCGGACGCAGACTTTGCGCTGGACAGCCTCATCGAGGACTTGCAGGTGTTGAAGATATTATGTAGGGTTGCTAATTATGATATACTGAACGTTCCACAACACTGGATGTATTTTTCCAAAGTGCACTAGTTGTGCTGTTTTCAACTCTGCTCGTGGCCGCTGCGGCGGGTGCTGTGCCCAGCGCGGTGCACCACCCTTTTCATGACCTCTCCGCCTGAAATGATTCCAGAAGACTTTCCGTTTTCCTCTGCAGGCAGACTCATCGCCGCCGCGGCAGGTGCCGCGTCCTGTGCTCTGCTCCGGCACCACCATTTCGAAAACCTGCCCGCCTTTGATCGTTTGCAAAGAATTCGTCTCTCTGCAGGCAGACTCATGGCTGCCGCGGCGAGGGCTGCGCCCCGCGCGATGCACAGGCACTGCAGTCTCCGTCGCTACAGGGCTGATGGAGGCGGCGGCGGCGGCGGCGCACGACGGCGGCAGCGGCGGCCGCATCCTGCTGCTGACGGGCGGACCCGCAACCGCAGGGCCGGGGCAGGTCGTGCCGCAGGACCTCGGCGAGTCCATCCGCACGCACAAGGTGAGGAGTGTCAAAAGTGACAACGTTGAATTATCGTCTCTGGAACCAAAAAGGTCAAATCTCAGCGGGCCAGGGGCAGGTCGTGTTGTGGGACCTGGGCGAGCCCGTCCGCACTTATTAGGTGAGTCGACTGATGCAGCATACCCTCAGCGTGAGTCACGTTTTTGGGTACATAACCTGCTGTATAAATCGACAGCTGAAATCCTGCTGCATACTCCTCAGATTCTCAGTGGTGCTTCAGAGAAGTCTCCTCCGATGGTCACCCATATTGGTGCCTCACCCCGCACTCGATTCTCGCTATGGAACAACAGGTCTGTCCATCGTGCGTGGCGTCTTTCTTAGGGCTTCACAGTAGAGTTGACATGCTGTTCCATTTGGCGCATATGGCATCTCACAAGTCATCAAAGCTTCCCATGCTTACAGCACTGGACATGCTCGTAGACTCTCGGCAAGTTGTTAGGACTTCGACAAGAGGACCTTACTGCTGTTCGGCACGCTCGGCGCCACTGGACCGGCTGCTGGCAGCGGTGCAGGCACACGCCTGATAAAAACATATCGACCGATTCAAGCCATCCTGTAGGATTTGTATGAGGGGGATGCGCGGCTGATTGGCGGCGGCACTACGAGGGCCTCGTCGACCGGCTTGAAGTCCCGTGCGCAACGCTGAGGAATCCTTTAAACAATAATGCGAGTCAGTTGGATTGTTTCGTCGGCTGTTCGGCCAGGTTTGGCGGCATTACAAGGGCTACAACGATATCAGCAGTATCCATTCTCCCTTTGTTGTGGGACCTGTCCTTGATTGTGACCCCAACAACAACATGCCTGCAGGACCTGGACAAGGGGGACTCGCGGCTGTTTGGCAAGGCGCGGCGGCACTACGAGGGCTTGGGTGACCGGCTGGCGGCGGCGGGCGCAGCGCTGGACGTTTTCGCCTGCTCCCTGGACCAGATCGGGCTGGCGGAGATGCGGCCGGCCGTATCCGACTCAGGTGTGCACTGTCGAAACGCCGTTATGCCATTGTTACGGTTGCAAGCGCGGCGCATGACAGCCCGTGAGCTGCACGAAGGGCTTTGATAAGCGACCTGGAGACACGGCGCCTAGCGGCTGCGCCAGCGCGAACACATATCCTGTATAGCATGCATGTACAAGAAGGCAGATTCCAGGCAGCAGCCGAGCTGACAACCCTCGCTAAGATGTCTCGCCGACACACCATCTGAGGAGGGACTCGGCCACGCTGCTGCTGACAATCGCAGGCCAGTTGATAGTGCTGCACAGCCGCCGACACAAAGACAAGAAATACAATGCTTACACAGTACCTCACACTGATTGAACCCCGTTGATTCGTGCAGAAACCTCGAATTGTTCTTGCAGGGGGCATCATGGTGCTGGCAGAGACGTTTGAGCACAGCATCTTCCGGCAGAGCCTGGCGCGGCTTTTCACTACGGGGCCGGACGGCCACCTGGACCAGGGCTTCAACGCCACCATCGAGGTCGGCCTGCCGAAGGTGCGCGCCGCCAGGATTTCTCAATGCATGAAGTCCCCTGACAGCTGTCACAGTGGGCTGCCAAGTTATTCATATTTGAACCTGCAACATGAGGAGTCTGCAGCGGCACAATGCCAAACAAGGCAGTTGCGCCAAAGTAGTGTGCAGCTGCTTCGACGCATCAGATCAACGCAGCTGCCTCCTCTTGCCCAGCGCTTGCAGCATCATTGACAAGTCACCTCACCAACGAGTCACACATTGCACTTTTTGCCTGTCGGCGCCACAGGAGGTGGTGGTGGCGGGCGCCATCGGCTCAGTGGCGGGCCTCAAACGCGGCGGCCCCGCCGTCGCAGAGGTGACACCTCCGACACTTTGAAAACCTCTGCAGTGACTTTGACGCACACGACGGCCAGGTAGTCGCGCCACATACACAGAAACAACCTCCAATTTTGACCTCAAGCCAGTGTCGGTTCATGGTGCAATTCTGCTACCAGGTGTCAGTGGGGGAGGGGGGCACGACGGCGTGGAAGACGTGCTCGCTGACACCGCAGTCAACTGTCACAGTGTACCTGGACGTTGCCACACCTCACGCGGTAAGAACTGTCATCAACCAAGCAGCTGCATTCTTGATGTCGCATATCCTAAAGCCTTGCAGTCCCTTAAAAGACACTGCTTCTGATGATACCCGGCCATGAACTGACCAGCAATGATAGCTGCTTGGTTGAGGCCTGCTTTTGTAGCTGATGACGTGTTTCCCTTCAGAGCCATCCCTTATTGCTCAGGCGCTTGCAGGTGGCCGCTGCGAAGCCGGTGACGTATTCACTTATTTATCAGCTGCACATCAGACCTTCGTTGTCCTTACGTATGTAGGCGCCGGCGCCGGCCGGCCAGCCGCTGGTTCTGCAGTTTGTGACGCGCTACCGGCACGCCGACGGCAGCAGTCGCGTGCGCGTCGTGACCACCGCCCGCAGCTGGGGCACCGGCAGCGACCAGGAGGTGGGCCAGCAGCACTCTGAAAGTTCATGCATTTGACTCAGACATCCTACTCCGTCATCCAAACATCATGTCGTGGGCAGCAGCCGCATGCACGCCGTGACCACCGCCCGCATCCAGGGCACCGGCAGCGACCAGGGGTTGGAACAATTTCAGTATTTGATGTCGTCATTTGACACACATGCGATATTCCACCATGTTCTCGTGAGCCGGCGGCCACATCTGCATGCACCACTGCCTGCACTTGCCCTCGTGGCACAGTCAGAAATTCGGCGTTCATTCTCATTGCATCCCCTGTGCTGCAGCTGGCGCCAGGTTCCCATCAAGTGGCAGGCCTTCGGCCGCTGCGGCGATGGTTTCTTGATCACTCATTGTGTCTGCTGACCAACATGTCATCTAGCGAAAGCCTTAGAGTATCTCTGTAGCTGGCCCAGGGCTTCGATCAGGAGGCAGGCGCAGCTGCGATGGCGCGGTTCGCCGCATTCAAACCAGAATCCGAGGAACACGCGGATGTGCTGCGCTGCTCCACCAAGCTGGGCGCAGAGTTAGGGAGAAAAAGTTCCTGCATCTCTGAAAAGCCGCCTGTTTCTCGCAGCTGGCGCAAGGCTTCGACCAGGAGGCGGCCGCGGCGGCGATGGCGCGCCTTGCGGCCTTCAAAGCCGAGTCGGAAGAACATGTCGACGTGCTGCGCTGGGTGGACCGTTCGCTCATCAAGCTGGGCGCAAAATTTGGCAGCTTCAGCAAGGACCGGCCGGAGACCTTCCAGCTGCCGGACAGCTTCGGTCTCTTCCCGCAGTTCATGTTCCACCTGCGGCGCTCGCAGTTCCTGCAGGTGCTTTGCTCCGCTCCTGCAATTGCAAGCATGTCTTTGGCGGTCTGGATTTCCTGTCTGGCTGCTGCACCGCCAGTGCCAGCACCAGCATGCCGTGGCAGAGTCAGGGCAGATGCTCACCGCATTTGAGATCACGCATCTGGCAACAGATGCGTGATCTCACTTGCCTAAACGTGGCTGGTGTGGCTGCGAATGCGTTGTACCAAAACAGGTGTGCAAGTGCAGTTTCCACGTCATGTGTGCCGCAAACGACAGGTGTTCAACAACACGCCGGACGAGACAGCATTCGCGCGCCTGTGGCTGGAGCGGGAATCCACCGCAAACGCGATGACTATGGTGCAGCCGGCGCTGCTGTCCTACGGCCTGGACGGCCCGCCGCACCCCGTGCTGCTGGATGTGTCGTCCATACAGGTGAGAAGCCAGCTGCTGGGGGTGTTCTGGAGTGCTGTGGAGTCAGGTTGTTGCTGACGCCCAAAGCTCGCATGCTGCAGCGCTGGTGCTGCTGCATGTGTCACCAGGTAAACCGGCGCCAAGCGCAGGGCGAGGGGTGGAACTGCTGGCTCATTGAAGGTGCAGCCCAACAGCCAAGGCAAACATTCAGCGTCGCGCAGCCGGAGTGCACCCTGATGCTGGACGCCTGTTTTCTGGTGGTGGTCTTTACGGGTGCCGGCCAGAGACCCTCAAGCTGCACCTGCATTCAATCAAATGCGTGATGATGCTAGAATACTGTGCTTCCTGCAGCCTCCTGCTGGATGCCTTCTTCCTGGCCGTCGTCTTCCTGGGGTGCCGGCCGCCGAGATATCGAATCCGCGGCGCCGCAGTAAAAGATCTGTTTGATTGTATATGTCTGTTTGACTCGACCTCGCAGCCGGAGCGCATCCTGCTGCTGGACGCCTTCTTCCTGGTGGTGGTGTTCCTGGGCGCCACTGTGGATGGCTGGCGGCGCGCCGGCTACCACGAAAACCCCGAGCACACCGAGTTTGCGTAAGCCGCTCCAATGAAAATCATCACCGTTATGGTGTCATGTTGGCATCTGCCCGGTAAGTTGCTGCACTGCACCGCCGTCTGCCGTGTTCCTGGGCTGGAAGGTGGATGCACGACTTCCAGGGGAAGGCGCGCTCCATTTCTTTAGATATACAGCACCGGAGACCTTTGTTGATTGCCCAACGTCATCACCGAACTCCCGTACAAAACATGTGCGTTCTGTGTTGAGTGATCCTCACTTACTTGCCTTCTCGACTCCGCAGCGAGCTGCTGGAGGCGTCTCGCCACAATCAAAGACGTTCACCCAATAACTTTTCCCTCGGTGACATCTCTCATTGGTTGACATCAATTTTGCGACTGTGCAGGGAGCTCTTGAAGGCGCCGCTGGCGGACGCCGCGGAGCTGACAGCGGGGCGGCTGCCGGTGCCGCGCATCGTGAAGACAGAGCACAATGGCAGCCAGGTGCCGCCTTTGGTTCCGCACTGCAACCCATCCAGCGCAGGGAAGCATGCGTCAGGGCTAAAGAAGCATTCAGCGCTCGCAGCATGCGTCAGGGCTAAAGAAGCATTCAGCGCTCGCAGCATGCGTCAGGGCTAAAAGGCGGTAGTCCTCCAGCGGCAGCCTTGCAGCCGAAGCAGTCGTCCTGGACTGCGCTGCTGGACTCTGCGAAGCGCCGCAGCACTGCCACCGCTTCAGTCTTGGCGACCCCTGGAAGGTCAGACCTTCCAGAGTCCCACTGAGGTTGCGGGTGATCCGAAGCGCAAGACCGCAGGTTTCACCGCTGCGCTGATGCTACACTCGCCTGCTCGCAGGCGCGGTTCCTCTTGGCGAAGCTGAACCCCAGCTCCACGCACGAGTCGCAGTTTGGGCCGGGCGAGATCATCTTCACCGACGACGTCTCGCTCCAGGTGAGCACGCGTGTGGCACGAATGATGTTGTCGCAGATGCGTTGAGCAGCGTACACCAGCAGCAGACTTGCCAGGCATTATCCATAGTGCGAGGTCCGATCCAATGCTGACAGGCAGTCGCATGCCTCTATTCGTGTATGATCCGTCCTGTGACGATCTTGGACAACGCTGCCAGCAGGGATGATCCGCCGATCATGAGAAATATTGAATCTTGCCTATGGTGCGCGCCAGGTGTTTCTGGAACATCTGGCCAAGCTCGCGGTGTCGTCCTAGCCACGCCAGTGCGTGCAAGGCGAATATGCAAACGCGAAATGTGGGCCTATGTTGGCCACCGACACTTGAACAACGAGTGCTCCATTTTGATGTTGGCATTTGCATGCGTGTTGCAAAACTTAAGTAAAACTCAAGCTTGGTGCTCGCCACCTGCACACATAGAGAGACAAGCTCCACCTTCGACTGGCTGCCAATCATTGTCTAGCTCCGTTATTCTCTCATTCACAGGCAGGCACAGTGATATATATTGCGCCGGAGGTGCTGCGCAACAATTACACGCTGCTCAGCTCGCGGCGGAGCGAAAGAGGCTCGCAAGCCTGAACAGATTTTTTGCGTGCGTGCCGCACGGGCGTTGAACAGGAAATGAATGGGGCGAAATGTGGACTGTGCGGCGGCAGGCTGTTTTCGATCGGTGTTGCGAAAATACGAATTCGTTCAGATGTTTGATCCCTCAAGATGTCACAAAGCGGGAGACGACTGTGAACTGGTGATCATGTTTGCCTAGCAACAGTGTGCACTTGTCATCTGCACACTGTCAGCCTGCTGGACTCGAAGCACCAGTCTTGCAGTGGGCGCGGCCGCCGCAGCACCCCTGTCAGCTTGACCGTCGCGCCGCGGTGCTTTCTGTGAGGTGATGATTCAGTAATGTTGGTCAGCGCTTTCCATGCACACAATATTGGGAGAAATCAGTACATACACAAGCTTGTGGGTGGCGAACAAATGAACAAAGGCAGCAAGACGCACGCACATTCACGAATGGCAGGCATTGACAGCCATTAGCCAGCATAATCAAATTTGCGCACCGCAGAGCGCCGATTCTATCCTCGAAGACCACGAGGGTCATACTGCTGCCGCCCTGGTAGCGCCCTTCGACGGTCACCGCCCGCCCGTTGGCGTCCTTGTGCACTGAGAGATCTCCTTCGCCACCAGCCAATAAGTCATGACGCCACATTTATTGGTGAGACATGGTCATACATCACGTCCAGAATCAGTGCAGAGGAGCATGCTGTAACGATGGACTCTGCAGGAAGCACTGCATGCGTGCTGCGGACATGGCCCATATCCCACTCGCTGCAATGAAAAGCGTGACGTCCAACATTTCCACTGGACGCACCTGCCAGCCGGAGCGATAGCTTGTCGTAGCTCGATCCGGTGATCCAGGGCGTTGCCGGCGTGCTGTGCGGCAGCAGCAGCAGGATGCGCCCGTGCCGCGTACTGATGCAGCTGTCGATCGCGTTTTTGCGCCGCCAGTCGGGGTTGCGTATCAGCACCGGCACCTTCAGGTTGCCTGCATGCGGGCATTCAGAGTCAATTGTAGCTTGATATCGTGTTGCAGATGCAGGATCCAAGCGAGATGTCAAGTCTCTGCATAAAGCATATTAGATGATCTCATGGTGAGGCAAGCAGGTGAGCATTGCTGGGGAGTGGAGCGGCGCACTGCATGCGGTGGCGTGGCGGGAGACCGTCACTGGTTGGTAGCACTTCCTGCCGCCATACACCTTCGAAAAGGGCGACTGCGCGCTGACACAGCTCGAGCAGGCTGCACCCTTCAGGTACTGGCCGGACTTGCAGCCGAGTGCTGAAGTAGGCCGCTTCGATGGCCGCTTTGAGGGGCGCCGCGAGGGGCGTTTGGTTGGCCGCCTGCTGCTACTGCCGTTGCTGCCGGGCGATGCCGTGGGATGTTGCCCAGAAGGCTTGACACTCCCAGGCTTTGGTGTCGGAAGTGCCTTTTGCGATGGCGGCGGTAGCGGCGGCGGCGGCGGCGCCACGACGTCAATTTCGATGAGCGCAGTGGCACTTGCGTAGCCGTCCTCTGCGGGATTTGTGTTGCAGTCTGTTCCTTCGTCGAAACCGTCTGTCGCCGGCACGGACTGACAGATGATGTTGTGCTTGCCGATGGTGGCAGGTTGCAGCGAAACGTTGAAGGGTGCACTCGTGCCGGAGCCCACAGGTAGGCCGCGGCCGGCCAGGGTGTAGTTCGCCTCCATGGTGCCCAAAATCGCCTCGCCGCACAGCACGGCTGTCCTGGACGGTCCTAACGGACACAGGGACGCCGGGTCGGCGTCTGTTCCGAAAGTGAGAATGCCGCTGACAAAAACGGTGTCGCCTGGCTGCACCTGCGCGCTGGGGCTGATCACCAGGTCCGTGATGCTCTGAGAGTAGGTGTCAAGGATCTTGCATTCGCCTCCGGCAAACACAGCCAAGAGCCAAACAACCAGCCATCGGCTGGGCAGCGGTCGACGATCACACATCACTGCGGATTGGCGAGACCTGCAACCTTTGAGCTGCGCGCAGGGCTTGTGATGCAAAGGAGCTCATAAATTATGCTTAGTGGTGTTTGATGTCCTCTGTAGCGCGTGCAGGCGACGCAACGCTTCAACTTCGGGGGGTGTCGGAGCGCATGACTCGGAGCAGCCGATAACGCTCAGCACGTGGTGAGAGGGTGCAGCAGCGCGTTGATGTAGAGGGCAGGCATGGTTTGGACTGGTTCACCCAGGTATGAAAGTGATACGTTGTAGATCGATGTTATTTCTCATCACTGCCGCGTCGTGGGAGCGACACTCAGGGCTAATGCAATTGAGCAAACAGCGTTGAACATGCCGCCGCCGCCACTACTGCACACTGCGTTTCCCACTGGCCTCAAAAATCAAGTGGTGGCATCATTTTGCGAATTTCAGGCAAGTTAAGACGGATATTCAGGGTGCAAGTGGTTCCTTCAACTCCGACATCTGATTCTAGCTTCCAAGGTCTCAGAACTGGAGGGCATTCCGTTGTACCTAGCTGCAGCGCTGCATGAAATAGCGCTGCACGGAGCAGCACGCTTGAAAAAGCTGTTTCTTCTCATCATCGTTTTCTGATCCTACCCAAGGAAATCTGTCAAGCAAAGTAGTTCAAAATAAAAGTGCTTCCTGGCGAAACTGATCATCCGCCGCCGCGGCCAAGCTTCACCACCATTCGTGTAAGCATCCAAAGCGGACTGGAAAGCCGCATCTGCTCCGGCCCATTTTCCGTATCAGCAGTCACGGCTCTGCCGGTGCGTCAGATTTCAATTGACGGGCTTCTGCCGGTCGGAGTCGCCCAGCCGTCGCACCGGCGGCGCCAGCGCCGCGCGCAGCTTGGCTGCCAGCGCGGGGTCCGACCTCACGATCTCCCTCAAGCCCTCCGCCAAGGCGGCACCACCGCCGTCAGCGGTTGCCAGCTCGGAGATGTGGCGCGCCGCGGCGGCGGCCCGCAGCGACCGCAGCTCCTGCGCGACCTGAGCGCAACCGGCGCCGCTGGCCGCCCACGCCAGCACCCGCCTGCGGGTGGAACACAGGAGATGTCGGGAAGATTGCATGTAGAATGCAGCAAGCAGCTCCTGCGCGTTGCGCGCGACCAGCGGCGCTGGCCGCCCACGCCGGCACCCGCCTCTGGGAATGATACAGTTGCTTTCAAGCGCCTGCGGGCTACCAGACGAAGTTCAGGCATAGTGCACCCAGCGTGCGTCCGCGCTCCTGCGCGACCTGCGTGCGGCTGGTGTCGCTGGCCGCCTACGCCAGCGCACACCTGTGCGCAATGTGGAATAGGTTCAGAAAACCAACCCCTGGATGTGGCGTGAGGCTTCTAGCGATACTTGCGCGGCCGGCGCAGCTGGCGGCCCCACGCCAGCACTCGCCTGCGTGAATGATGCCGGCTGGGGATTGAGGAAGTGAGTCATCGTTTCGAGGGTTACAAATCCTCTGACGCCACGAGCGCCTGGCTGCGCTGGCGGCCTAGTCGTGCGCGGAATGTCAGAGATGTTTGCAGAGTTACCCTGAACTTGAGCAGAGTCATCCTGAATTTGAGAAAGCTTCTGCAGGCAGCCCACCAATGACTGGCACCGCTAGTTGCAGCAGCCAGCTCCAGCCTGCATGCCAGATTCTTGCAAGGACACCCGGCGTTTGTGGCGCCTTGTCTCGCCTGAGCCGAGCGGCTGCCACTAGCTGGCAGAGGCGCCCGGTGCACCCGGCGCTATTAGCTTCCACAAGTGCCAAATGCAGCGCCAATACAGAGGATCAGGGTGTGTTACATCGCTGCCACCTTCCTTTCATGACCAGCGGTCGCTCTTGGATTTCATGTCCGGATCCACACCCACCTGTTGTCCGCGAGAATTGCAGCCTGCGGCGTCCTCGCGTGCAGTTGCACGCCAGCGTCGCCATCGTGATCCGTGCCGCCGCAGGATCCGCTGCCGCTCGAGACGGCGCCGTTGGCAATGCGAATTCCCTCGTCCGGCTGCAGTGCCGCCAGCAGCCAGCCGCGCACGAGCGCCGCGGCGGCGGGCCGTCCGATGGACGCGTCCGCCTCCCGCACGCGGGCGATCAGCTCCTCCTCCGCCAGCCTGCAGATGTAGTTGCCAGGTGACAAAAGTCAGGAGGCAGATTATTGTATCGGCCGAATATTGAGTCGACCTCCCGCACGCGGGCGATCAGCTCCTCCTCTGCCAGCCTGCAACACACATATGAATTCATCAAGAAAGATGTATATGTAGAGAAAATAAACCTGTCCAGGCTGGGCGCAACGCGCCCAGACAGCAGGAAGAGCGGCAGCAGGAAGGGCGATGCAAACTAGCAGAGGTTGGCAGGCATCACCAGCGACGCCAATGCCGCAAACAGACGGCCCGCACGGGTAGCTTTTGCTGGGCAGCATGCTCGCATAGGCTGTGCTGCCTCAAGCGGTCTTGATGATGAATGCAAGGTGCATCTAGAATCGAGAGGTATCAATACTCGAAGCCTCACACCTGCGGCGCAGGCGCTGGACGAAGAAGGTGCGGGCGGATCGCCAGGGCACCACGCCTTGCAGCACGCCGACAGCCAGCATGCGCGCCGGCGTGTCGTGCATCGCCGCAAACGCCACCGCCACCTGTCCGGAGAAGGTGTCGCAGAGGGTGAACATTGAGAACCTCACGATTGTTCGCCTAGAATCTCGTCAAGATCTCGTGGGTGGAGCATATGCAGGTGCGAGTAGTGGTGTTGCGTGCAGGCAATAGCACTGCTGCATCTGCCGCGTGGCACAAGAATCTGCAAGCGGGGAGCCGGCCACCCTTCTGGCACCAGCGCCTGGACATTGCCGCTGGTGCAGCGACAGCAGGGTTTCACAGCTCCGTGCTTGCAGTTGCAACAGCGGCAGCCGTCAAACGTGTGCAATTGAAGAGGTCTGTACTGCGAGCACGTGCCTGGCGGTACACAGGCAGCAGGGCCTCCTCTCGGGCGCGCACTGCCCCCTCCCAACCCGCAGCAGCTTCCGCCTGCAAAGGGGCAACTCGTTGATTCGCAGATTTGCTGTTGACGACGAGGCGATCAGTCCCAGGTGAACGTGTCGACGACGTATTTGCACGCATGCGACTGTGTCATGCAGGCCCAGGTGAACGTGTCGACGCTATGTTTGCACGTGTATGAAGGAGTCATGCAGGCTTCGCCGCATCCGTCATGACCTGCTCATTGCATGGGGGTGCACATCCTCGGCACCTGACCAGGCTCAAGAACGGTCAGTCAAGAGCGGCTCGAGGGCTGCATGTCACATGGAGGATTGTAGCATGTCAATGATATCAGGCGAGGTACACAACGATAAGTTTCCACCTTGAGCTGGCGGATGACGGGGTCGATGCGCGCCATGGCGGACCGCAGCTCGGGCATGCGGAACTTGATCTCCACCATGCCCTCTGGCTCCAGCACACCGCCGCGCGCGCCGGAGTCCGCATACATCTCCACCTGCGCAGAAGGAGTTCAGCTTCACCTCGGCTGTTGGTCAAGTCGAGAACTGCTCTTTCAAGAGTCGTCAGCTCTGTTCGCTCCAACACGCCGCCGCACAGGCCGGAGTCAGCCCACATTTCCACTTGTGGACGAAAATGCAATCAGATGCTCCATTTGAGGAGCGGCTTGCGGCTGTAGTTTGGACTAGCGGCGACGGCGCCGCTCGTGCATATGTTTTACTGCAACGACAACACAGCGTCAGCCGGATGAAAGCTCCAGCAAGGTTGTCGACATCGGCGACACGGGCGGGGTCGGGCGGCCCAAGTTGTCCCGTGGTTCCCGTTGTCGTTTTCCTGGTGCAGCGTTTCTCTACTGGCAGACATGATGCAGCTTCCGTAAGGTATCGTGGCAGGAGCTGGGCTGCTGCACCTGAGGTGCTACGCCAACACAAGGCCAGGGTTTTCACGCCAACACAGAGCTAGGGTTTTCACGCCAGAAAGGCCTGCGCGAATCGGTCGCACCTGGTCGGGGTTGATGGCGGAGTCAACGACGACCCAGGCGCCGCCGCGCAGCTCCGCGCCCGGCGGCAGGTACACGAAGGCCGGGCGCCGATAGGTGCGCAGCGCGTCCACTATCAGCGAGCCCGCCTGCAGAGCGGCAACGGTGGTGGTAAGGACATCATTGCAAGAGTCAGGAGAGTCAGCTACGGTCTCTCAGCTGGTTGCCATGTCAACACAGCCGGCTCGACCGGTTCACTTGCTCAAAGACCTCCTGTCGCGCACGAAGGACACTGAGGCTGAACATTCAGCAGCGGCAGACGGACAACCTGCGACAAGACACCCGCACAAGAACGCCCTTGTCGATGGCGGTCTCATTGCACGCTGCTGCACACCAACTTGTATGTCGGCTCCTCGGTTGAAGTCGCCCAACCCTCTCAAGTCGACAGGCCCACTAAGCACTGTACCATATGATGTTTGCCGCACCCGTGCCAATGCAGATTGCGCTGGATGACAAGACAGCCATGTCAGGTGGTAGTAACGGTCAGCGGCCTCCCCTTCCACGGAGAGCGGCTCAGTAGCTCCCCGCCCATTGTGCAACTCGCGTGGTTTACACGAATGGGCTGAGACACACTCGGAGCACACCCTGGAGCAGGTCGCGCTGCCCGCTTGAGAAAACCCCTGCCAGTTGGCCAGCACGAACAGCGGCACCCCTTCCTTTCAGAATGGAACCCTTATCCATGTCTCCCATGCTGGGCGCACCTGCAGGACGCCCTCGAAGAGGTCGCGCTGGCCCCCCGAGAATCCGCGCCAGTTGGCCAGCACGAACAGCGGCAGCCCCTCCGCGTCGAATTCCTGCATTGCAGCCGCCGTCTTTGCCGCCGAGTCTGGGAACCATACCTGCCCTGCCTGCGATCAAACGCAGTGACACATGTGAAAACTGTTGGACCACAGGATGCTCTCCGAACACATGAAACTGCTTGCCCACTACGCATCAATCTCTGAGTGCAGCAGGACATCAGCAGGCCGCGCCAGAGGTGTACAGCTGCGCTGTCGCTGTGGACACGGCACTGCAGCGGCGCTTCGCAAGCTGAAGGCTGCCGCGAGCAGGGAAGGTGTCATTTGCTGTCGCGACTGGGCAGACGAAACGGCCCCGTGTCGTCCGTCAGCATGAACTGCCCTCAAGCGAGAACGCAGAAACCTGTCTGAATGCATCCTGAAGGCATGGGCTGCATGCAAAGAAGTGTCAGGTCGGCGTGAGCTGCACCAGCGCCCAGGCCATCGTGAGACCGTCACAGTTTCATGTTACGTCAGCCGATTATGCGGGCGAGGAGCACCTGGGGGATGATGCGCTCGGAGGAGTCGGGCATGCCGGGGTCCGCCGGAACGTTGAGCATCACCGTCGCCGACTCCACCGCGATCACGCCCACCGGCGTGCCGCCCAGCCTCGCCCGGCCTGCGGGCCATGGGAACTGGTTCGATCCGCAAGGGGAAGCATTGGGCCAGGACGAATGGCTGCCAAGAGAAAGTACGAGGCGATGGACACCTAGCAGGGATGGAAACCTAGCAGCATGTGCCCGTTTGGTCCAGTCTCCACCGCACAGCCGCTGCAAACAGATCAGAGCAGACGGCGCGCATATGCGAAAAGCAAAACAACGGTGCCCACCAGTGATGACGGTGCGCGCCCAGCCGGCCTGCGCCTCCACCCAGCTGCCCTTGTCGAACAGGCCCGACTGCCACTCCTCGCCCGACGCAGACGCGGATCCATTCCCGCCGGCGTGGCCTACAGCGGCGGAAGCCTCCCGGCCGGCGATGGCCAGCCGCGCGTCCAGCCGCCCGTCTGCAAGATATGTTATCGCGAGGTTCAGTTTCGATGTCACAGCCAGTGTCACAGCCAGTTCACTGGCCACCGTTGCTGCTGGTGGGTGCGGTAGATGTCTAAGCCGCTCCCCGGCGCCAAGCATCAGGAGGACGTGAGGATGATGGGGACATGCTGATGAAGACATGAAAGTGGGGACATGATGATGATGCCTGCGGCATGCACATCAATAGTCGAGGCCTGTCCAGTGGAGGGGGACCTCGCCGCGAGCTCGGCAGCGACTGCTTCACAGCGAAGCTCAAAAGCTCAGCAAGCTGATGTGATTTCCCTCGTGCGGAACGAACTGTCTGCGCCGTACGTAACCCACCTTCTGCAGGCGACACGGTCACGGGGCGGTCGGCCGGGTCGGACGTGGGCAGCGCCGGCAGCGCGCCGCCGAGGCGTGACGGTACGAACGCCAGCCAGGTGAGCACCGCCTTGATGCCCTCCAAATCATCCGCCACGATCTGGTGCGACACACCGTTGGCCCCCATCACCTGATGTACGCAGAAAGCGAAGGTTGAGATCGGAAATGAAATCAAGACGGGGTAAATACGTCTAAGACAAGCGCCACCAATGACGCCTTCCAGGTCGTCCGCAGCGATGGTGCGAAATGCCACTGGCATCCGTGCTATGAAGCGCCGAGGCGGATACGGCTTAGCCCTACTAGATGATTTGACAGTCTGGCCCGACGTGGACAGCAGCCACGGTCCTGGGTGACGAATTGTGGCTGACATGACCTGTGACGCCAGACTGCCAGGAGATCGATCAGATGACGAGAATGCTACCAACAGTGACAAGTTACCATGGCGGGCCGTGTTTGCTGGCGCTGAGTGCCGCGACAGCCCCTTCCGTTGCAGCCCTTCTTTCGTTCGATATTATGTTGTACATGCGTTTGAGATGCTTTGCAAAAAACCGTGAGGCTGCCGAGATGGGAAGGGTACACGTCGCGGCCCGGCAGCTTGTCGCCGACTTCCCACACTTCGACCCTCTCAGATTTTCGGCGGATCACTCTTCACTCGCTCATACCTTGGGACCGCCCAGCTGCAGGTGGGAGGTGTACACGTCGCGGCCCAGCAGCTTGTTCAGCGCTGCGTAGCCCGTCAAGATGACCGGCTGGTCCGCCCGCTGCACCACGCGCCGCCCGAGACGGGCCAAGTAGGCGCCGATGCCTACAGTGCGTCCGCTCACCAGCGTCACCGTGAAGCCCTGTGGTTGGGCAGGGAAGAGATTCAGACTGTGTCAGAGAAAACAGGGTCGAAGTCGAAATCTAACGCGCCGCCCCAGGCCAGGTACGCGCCGATGTCGACGGTGCGCCTGCTGACCAGCATCACTGTGAAGCCCTGCAAAACGGAGAACCTGACTCAGTCCAGGTGCACAATATCTGAGCAGGTTCAATCTTGAGTTGCGACATGCGCCGCCCCAGGCGCGCCGGGTATGCGCCGGTGCCCACTGTGCACCCGCTCACCAGCGTCACAATGAATCGTCGCCATATTGGAGATCGTTACAGAAGGTGACTAGGCGGTCTTCGTGCTCAACTACAGGCGCGTTCAGTGCGTCGCGAGGGTGACCACACTGCCAATGGTGGGTGTGCCAGCGAGTCGCAGCCGGGGCGCCTGCTCTTCAATCGGGCTGTGCATCATCAGACGGATCAAATGCAAGTTTGCTAGGGCCAATACATGGTCAAGCACAAGTACGCCGTGACAAAGGCAGACGTGCTCAGGACGGTGCAAATATCTCTGCAGTGTTGTCGTCATAGGCAGACTGAGGTCATCCACGGAGCATGAACAAGTGAAATAATCTCCCCAGACAGGCGCACCTCGGCAAAGGCGCGGTTGTAGGCGGAGGCGATGGCGCCGCTGCCGGAGAGGCACTCCACGCCGAGGCCCTCCTCCGCACCGATGACATCGCTCAGCCGCCAGCGCGCCTCGCCGCCGGGGCCCTCCAGCCTTTCTGCCTGCAGGTGAATGTGCAGCTCTCTGTCATTCCACTAATCCATGTCGCTTGGCTTTGGGGTCAATCTCGCTTTTCACAGTGATGACGTCCCTCAACCACCCGCGCGCCTCGTCGTCGAGTGCGTCCAGCTCCTCCGCTTGTGCAGGAGTGGATGAATTGCCGAGGCGGTTCGCACATTGGTGAAACGTGCATGTGCGTGCTTCATTATACCAACTCAAGCGCTGCTGGCAACTGCTGCAAGTATGGCTGTCACGAGTCTTCAACCTTCATAGTATAAACGTCGTGCAGGTGACGCCCAAACCAGCGGCTGCTTGGGCAGCTGTGAGTTGAGAACAAGTTGAGAGCGCTGATCATCTCCCGCACCTGGAAGGTCGGCCGGGCGGCTGCTTTCGTCAGGCGGGCATGATCGGCGTCGGTGAGGTACAGATACTGGAAGCCCTTCGCCGGATCCGCAGCGTCCTGCCACTCCACCTGGGTGTGCACAGTGTCGCTGTAAATGACAGTTTCATGTAAAGTCAACAGGCTCCCGAGGCTGCTACGTCAGCAGGTCTCGAAGGCTGCTAGGCACAGCTTCCATGGGGTGACTGGCATTGGCAGGCAGGCAGCGGCGCGTGATGGGTCAATGCTGACCCAGGTGACCGCCACATGAGCTCGAAGGACTAATGGCAAAGTGAAGCACCGCAGCCCGCTCGATCACAGACTGAGCTGCGGCAGGATGTGCAAGGCACACATGTGGCGATTCAGAACCATGCCAGTGACAAGGACATGAAGTCGAATGGCAGCCTATGAATATGACAAAGCTTCCTGCTTCCGTCGCAATCTCTACTGCTGATGCAGGTATCGAAATTTTGAAAATATGATCAAAAGTATTCACGCCAGCTTCAACGATACACACGCCGCACCTGCAGGCAGGCCTTGACCTCGTTGGCCAGCCCCACGCGCGCGCCCGAGTTGGCCGCCAGATAAATCAGCGGCAGCTTCTCCGCGAGCGCGTACTCCGTCGCGGCGCGGAACACCGCGTCCTCCCGCGGTCCGAAGGAGCCAGAGGAGTACGTGATGTCGTTGGCGACGGCCACCACCTGTAAGGGAAAAAGTCTTTCGGCTGCCAGGTTTTGCACATGAACTCACAATTCTACATATAAAGCGTCCTCCCGCGGCCTGAAGGAGCCGGAGGAGTAGGTGTCGCTGGCGATTGCTGTCGTTGGCGATGGCCCCCTGCCAGAAAAGAACGTGGCATGCTGCAGGGCAGTCCAGCAGCCAGCTGAGGACTGGGTCTGGTAGAGGCAGGGCAATGTATGGCAGCGACTGTGCCGTTGCGCCCACTGAGCAGCAGAAGACATGCTGAACTGTGTTGTGTGTCAGATATATCAACCCGATATACGAGCTCCTTCAAGACGTGAAGGAGCACGCAGGCAGAGCACCATAAATACAGCGTCTTTGCAAACCTGGCGGCCCGCGGGGCACCTGGCCGTGCGCATCGCCAGGCGACGCCTTGCTGTTCTGACGCCAGCGTGTCGGATCTCTGCAGAGAAGCCGTTCTTCAACTCTGGCTTCAGACCGCACCTCGCGGCCGGCGGGGCACTCTGGCGTGCGCAGCGCCAGGCGCCAGGCGACGACGCCCACATCGTTGGCGCCCACCGGCCGGTCCACCGGCTTGATGGTCCATACTGCCTGCGGGTCGTCCGCAGGCACCGCGCACAGCTCCTGCGCCGCCACCAGCGGCCCTGCACAAAAGGAAGACAGCGGTCAGAAGGTCAGAATCTAAAATCCAAAATCAGCCGGTCTTCCGGCCCACACAGCGCGTAGATCCGCTGCAGGCACCGCGCACGGCTCCTGCGCCGCCACCAGCGGCCCTGCAGAACGCGGCACTAGAACGTTGGACAGTGGTGAGATCTTTGATCATTCTGAGGTTCCGCGCGCTGGCAGATCCTGGAGGTGGGTGTCTGCCCTTGTGAAAACTGTAATGGCTCAGCCGAAAGGAGGCATGCACCACAGCTGGTGTGCCGCCACCAGCTGTGCTGCTGCGCGCAGCTCTTGGCTGAGTGCAGCTTGCGGAATTCATCGCAGCTTGCAACATTCATTGCAACCCCAGTATGCCGGCACCCTGGCGAAGGACTTCTTGCAAAGAGCGGAAGCTGTTGTTGCAGTGCGAAGGGTCGTGCTGCTTTTATGTCAGATTGTGGAGGACTTGCAGATCTCACAACAGCGAGCTGAGCAATGACCTGGGGGAGGCGCAGAGTCGGGCTCGCCAGCGGCGGCGCGCACCGCCCACGCCTGCCGCAGCGCGTCGGCGAACACCGACGGAAAGTCGTAGCAGAAGGTGGTCTTGTGCCGCCGCGCCGCCAGCCGCTTCTGCTGCAGCGGCTCCAGTCGCGGGTAGGGCGCCAGGACGAGCGTGCCTGCCAGCTGGCCTGTGCCATTGCCGCCGCCGCCACCGCTGGCCAGGCTGCTGACGCTGCCAGTGCTTGCCGCGGCGGGGATGCCGCCGAGCAGACTGCCGCTGCTCGCCGCCGCGGGGATGCCGCCGTTGGCTGCTCCGCCCAATGGAGACGTGTACAGCAGCGGCGCGTCGGCGGCGGCGCCCTCTGCAGGGCGCTCCAGGTACACCTCCACATGGTTCTCGTCGCTCTCGTGGCCTGCAGATGTTATAGGAGATGTAGGGCTGTTTCAAAATTCAAGCTTTGAGTCACTGCCAGAGAGGGGGCCTAAGCTGTGCACAGAACGTTTAAGGAAAACCTCGTGTTGCGTGACGAACTCGCAGCTGCAGTCTGACGCATACAGTTGGCGAGGCGTGCTAGTTCTGTTGACATGTTGACGAGGCGTGCTGTGTCTGTTCAGAGGACAGAACGACAGGCGAGGCAGGCTCGTCCTGCCCATCAAACTGCCATCAGCTCCATGATGGCAGCTGGTGGGTGAGCTCAGGCATGCACCGCCATCATACCTGCTGCAAGCACGTGTCAATGCAAGTTCCTCACCGGTTGGCGAGGATGCGACGAGGCGCCAAGCACCGCCACCGGCGATGCGAAGCCGCGCCTCCCACTGCGCCACCGCCGCCCGCCGCAGCAGGGGGCCTGCTCGCGCCGCAATCCCTGCCGCCGCCGCCCTGCCACAAGCAAATGGATACGTCAAGACGGCATGAGGCGCCTGACAGCATTCCATCGAAGGCATGTCGAGCTCGGCCTGTGCACAATAGTGTAACAATTGAGCACTGAAGGTCGTGACCAGAACCACACCCGTCCCCAAGTGCTGCGTCGCCGACACCTGGCTCAGTGACGAACACAGTGAGCCTTTGACCCGAGGAACATCGCCCTTGATGTGCCCTCGCAGCCACAGTAGCAGTGTTGCTGACGGCCGCGCGAGACTAAGAAAAAAGGCTCGCGATGCTCATGATCTGACGGAACCACAAGGGTACATGCTGTTCACTGTTGGGCGCCATGGTCTGGTTCTACACTTCCAAACCTCAGCCAGGGTGCAGGGCCCGCTGAAACGTTGCAACCCTGCATGCCATCCAGGTGTGCTGCACCCGACAATGCAGACAGATCCCAGATATTTGCAGCGAAGTGGCAGTCCTGGCTGGATGAACACCTGAGCTCGGCGGCAATTGCGGCTTCGTTGGCGGGCGCGTGCGCCGGCAGCATTGGCAGCACCGCGAGGTACACATGCGTCCAGTCGGCCCGTGTGCCGCCCTGGTTGCCTGAACGAACGAACGAACCACAGGCCTCAGGCAGGGAGTGTGAAAAACTTCCTTCAAGGCAAACAGTCGGTTTCTGCACAGATACAAGAAGTCCTCAGCTGCGAAGACGGAGGGCTTTGACCCAAGTGCAAAGGACTCTTGAGTCGACGTTGTGTCGGTTTCTCTCGTCTGTATTCCGCACCTTGGCCAGCGGACGCGCGCTCGATGTTGGCCATGGCCGCCGTCACAGCGACTTCCAGCGCCTGCACCGCTGCGACGGCGGCGGCGCGCGCGTCCCCTGCCGCCACTGCCGCCTGGAACTTAGGCTGCGGCAGCTGCCGCACCGCGCCCCTGCAAACGTCAAGGAGTTCACATCGCTACATGATAATTCACTGGTACTGATACCATGATGCACTGTCCGAGTCGCATCCTTAATGTCCTGCGTTCTTTGCCTGTCATTGCTGTCTGGAAAATGGAGCAACGCCGCGCCTTTGTATACCTGTACAATATCATGCCGCCCAGTGTCATAGCATACCTATCACACAATTTCGTTTTGCAGTGACAAAAGCAAGCTTTGACAGCAGCCAATGGCTAGGAATCGAGTGGGCCACCTGGACTTGGTTGCCACAGTGACGCTTTCTATCATTGGCCACTGTCAGTTCGACAGTCACTGCCTGCTAGCTCTGCCGCGCATGCGAGCGCACAAAACTGCTGGCGATAGGGCCGCCGCGTGCATTCCGTCACGCAAACACAGAGCGAGCTCCTCCAAGATGCACAGGGTGTGTCTTCCCTTAAGCGACGATTCTCCCTCAGTGAGGGCATACTTTGGGATAAAGTGTATCCACCTGAGGAAGACGCGCTTGAGAGCAATGCTGCGGGGGTCAGCGCGCTCTGAGAACGCCCACAGGTGGCTCTGCCGGTTGCGCGACGGCGCGTAGGCGGCACCGGCGCCGCCGCCCGGCAGCTTGCGTAGCTCCAGCAGCTCTGCGATAAATCACAAGGCGATCAGAAATGAGCCAAAAGAAAGATCATTGACTTTCCAGCGCCGCTGCCGGCGCCGCCGCCCGGCAGCTTGCGCAGCTACAGCAGCTCTGCAGCAGGTTGAATAGGCTGCCATGCTTGCGAGTCAAGTGCAACAGTTGAGTCCAGACCTAGAGCAGAAACATGGAACAGCAAGCAGCAGGGTGTGGTTGCAGCTGCAACAGGGGAGTCTCAGAAATCCCGACCCACGCAGGTCTTCCACCATCTGACCAACAACAACCATCTGAGCAACAACATGTCTGACTGAACACATACCTGCGACCGGCGGCTCAAGGGTGCGCAGCAGCGGGTCCGCGGCAAAGGCGCCAGCGGCGGCGTCCCAGCACAGCCCCGCCCGCAGCGGCCCCAGGCGCGCGTGGTTTGCCAGCACGCTCACGCAGTCGAAGCCTGGGCGATCAGGAAATGCAGCGGCTGAGCCGTGGGCTCTGGCGATGCGTTGCAGCATCGAAGATGTGACCACGGGCGAATGGCTGTGCGGTGTCCGCAACAGCACTTTGCTTCCGATTCACTCGCAGAATGCATTGACTTAGTGTTTTCTGTGACTCGCAAGTCCGACCACGGCAAGTTGCACCTGCGGCCTGGATGTCAGCTGCAGAAGAAGTGACCTCAGCTGCCGCAGCCGTCGCCACGTCTGCACTGCCAGACAGCATGGCGTCCGCAACCGCCGACATGGCAGATGGTGCCCCTGGAAAGGCAGTGCAGTAGGTTCTCTGAGCATCTGCCTCAATCTGGGATGCCAGACCTTGTGTCCAGGTCCGATTCTGCATGGCGATTCTGCATGGCGCAGCTGAAATTTCAGATGACTAGCTAAGTTTCATGCCAGTGCGTCCGTCTGCGCACATCCATTTCATGGTCGGCATGGAAGAGACTGATGCACACAAGCTGAATGTCACAAACAAAGAGGTAACAGCAGCGAGCCACACGCGGAGAGGAATAGGAGACACACCGGCGGGGGAGCTGACAGGCTTGGCGGCGGCTGCGGCAGACGAAAGCTTCAGCGCCGCGGCGCCGGTCGCCGTCAGCGCCACATGCAGCGTGCCCGGTCGATGCTGCCCCAGGCCTGCGCGACATGACATGAACAGCATATCAGCAACTGCACAGTCGGAATCGCAATCCTGCCCTGGCGCTGGTCAGCAGTCAGCACCAGCACCAGCGAGGCGCCGATGGTAGACCAACACAAGCGAGCAAGCAAGCAGACCTCAACTGGGGTGTCAGCGCGTTCAAGCTGACTGATATGAACATGCCAAGGCAGTCATCGGGCAGTTGAAGCGTACCAGACTGTTGGATGGCGTCCTCGAGCGCTGACAGCGCTGCCGGCAGGTCTGCCAGGCAGGGTATGAGCAACGCCGCGCCCAGCCGAGGCGGCTGTGGCGTCGCATTTTCCACAGCGCCATTGACGCCGCTGCTGCCGTCGTGCGGGCTGGCAAAGGTCCACAGCGCGGCGCGGAAGCTGCTGCTGCTTCCGCCGCTTCCACCAAGCGGCCGCACCACAGGCTCCGTCGCCAAAAAGGGGAAGTAGATGCGGCGAATATAGGTCGTCAGCGCCCGGCCCTGCAATTTTGAACTCCCATGTCGAACGACGCCCAGTATGGTGCTTCTCGTGTTCTGTGCCACTGACACGGTATCATCTCATCATGCACAGAGATGCTGGCTGAACTGTCGCGGATGCGCGCTGCCTGCAGCCGCGGTGAGAAGCAGACAGGTTCAGATCGGCAACCGAGGGCTCGAGTGAACATCAAAGGTTGCTGCCGCACCTGGAGCACGGGGTCCAGGTGGACCAGCAGGGATGCGAGCGCATCCTCAACGGCGGCCGGCGCCTCCACCAGCCGCGCCTGCGTCAGGCGGTCAGCGGCACATCTCCACCAGCTCACATCAAGTTATGAACGTGCTCTGGCATCATGGGGCGTTGCAGCTACAGAGCCGCCAATACTGCCAGGTCGCCGGAGGCCTCATGTGCCAGGCGGCCGGCCAAACGGCCAGCATGGACGCGTGGGGACCGTTGACGAGCTGGCGGCCGGCAGCTTGGGCATCCCTCGGACAAGCTGTGAGCTTGTGACAGAAGCTGGCAGGCGACTTAAACTGACGATTCATGTTCTTGATGCTGATCGCACCATCTTCTGCTCGACGGCGGCCGCTTGCGCGGCGGGGCCGGCGGTGCTGAGGCGCCGAGCACCGCGCGCCGGCGAGCCGCCGCCGCCGCCGCCGAGGCCGCTGTACAGTCCCTCCACCACCGTCATGCGCCGGCCCTGGGGCATCGGAACATATCAACACATTCTACATTCTCTTCTACGTGTTGATTTTGCAGCAGCTGCCACCCGGGGCAGAAGCAAAGCGCAATGACCCAAGAATGTTCATTCATCCAGTAGCGCAACAAACCCTCCGGCGGGCTGGTGCCGGGCGCAGAGGCGTCCGTCGCCCGCCAGCAGCTCCGAAAGCTCGCCTTACAATGGAGTTCGGCGAAATGCGCGTCATGACGCATGATAAACAGACCTGTGGCGGGCTGGTGCCGGGGGCGAAGGCGTCGTCGGCCAGCAGCTCCGACAGGTCGCCGGAGAACATGTCCAGGCCCGAAAGAGCGCGCGCCACCACCGCCCGCAGCTCGCCCAGCAGCGAGCGCTCCAGGAGCCGCCCCGCGTGGCCCGCCACCTCCGCAGTCGCACTACCTATCATGCGGCGACAGAAAGAACCGTCGAAACGCAGTAACACCTGAGCCTGTTCGACTGCCAGCAGCTTGCCTGATACGGAGCGCTCCAGCATGCGCAACTGCATGGCCACCACTTCCGCACTTGCGCCATCTGTGGGATGTGAGTCCGGCGTGAGTATTGATGGAGAAGGTCGCAATGATGGGATCATTCGCTCAATGAAGCGTGCTCCAACAAGCCTGCGTGGCCCGCCACCTCCGCCATGGTGTTGCCTGGGGCAAACATGAGCGGGTTGTCTCTGTCAGGGCATCGCTCGAAGGACAGCTTGGAGAAAAACAAACAGATGTTTGAGCAGGATCTCCAGCAGCCATAGCCTGCAGCATGGGTCGACTCGAGTCGTGCAGGTTGCCGCGCTCCACTTCTGGCAGGCCTCAAGCCGTGCCATGGACACTTCCTTCCGCTGATGGTGTGTCAGCAATATTTTCAAGCGCTGGCTGGGCATCAACGCTGGGGAGCTGTTCGCATCACCAATTGATCAGCACATGGGGGTAGTTCTCCGGAGTCGGCTCCACGAGCAGCCCCTTGACGCTCTTCCAGTTTCAACCACGCGATAGACGTCAAGATCGTTCTCACCCTCCAAGGCCGCCAGGTGGCGCAGCACGTGGCGGTAGTCTTCAGGGGTGGGCTCCACCAGCGCCGCCAGCAGGCGGCTGACGAGGCGCGCCGCCAGCGGGGCCCCCTGGTGCGCTATCACGATGTCCAGCACCTCGCTCAGCTTGTCCGCGTGCTCCTGCGCCAGACACATTTGCACGAATACGCAGGGCACGAATACCTGCACGAGTTGTCAAACACTCTGCATTCTGCCTCCCTCGTGTGTGGCAAGGTTTGCAACGCCCCCTGATGCGCCACCACGACGTCCAGCGTCTCGGTCAGCTTATCCGCGTGCTCCTGCGCCAAACATAGGACTCGTCAGATTTTCTGCATTCTGCCAGGCTCGATTCAAGGGTCTGCAGCGGCCCCTGTGTTATGCGCTGTCCAGCCTTGCACTCAGCTTGTTCAAGTGCTCCTGCGCCGCGTGTGATAGAATTTCATTGAATTGTCACAATCTAGTAGGTGTCCTCGTCTCGGTCTCCAGTAGCTGAGATGAGGCGTTGCACTCCACGAAATACATGGAGACCTCACAGGTTGTCTGCCAGCGGTGCCTGTCTGACACCTTGGGCACGAACTCAACGCAATGAAGGGCACAGAGGTTCGATCAAGGGAGGAGCAGCTGCCTTTGTCCAGCTACGACTGGAAGGTGAAGGGACCGCGTGGCAAAGCCCTGGAGCTCATCAAGCTCGCATAGACAGAGGCAAGTGTTCGAAGCCTAGTAATGCACACACCAACAATGTGCGATTCAATGCACTCTACCTCCTGCCGGCGACAGGACCTGGCACCTCCAAAATGAAAGCACAAGCGATAGTTGCAGTGCAGCAGCCACCGCGAGAGAAAGGCATCGCACCTGCCGCAGGGAATCGATGACTTCCTGCTCGGAGGGCGAGCCCGCGCCGCCAGAGAAGCGCTCCTCCGTCTCCAGGAAGGCGTCCAGAAGCTGCAGCGCCACGTGGTGCGCGTACGCCGCGGGTCCGCCGGCATGCGGCTCCGCCGCTTCCCGCAGCGGCCCGATGGTACCGGACAGCGCCGAGCGCTCCTTTTCGGGGGTAGCCTGCACAGCGGGGTGTCGGATGTGAATGAGAGTATGGGTTGTGCACGAATCTGTAAGACCGCCCAGGCGGTGGTGAAGCGTTCCCACCGATTGCCATGTGAGCCGGATTGACGGTGAAACTCCATCAGAAGCTGATTGAGAAGATCACTTCGTAGGAGTCCGCATGCTCAGGACAATACAGCGGTCTTTGGCACCAGCGGCTGATCGCACGACAACTGCTGCCGGTGAGACACCCTATTGCACATTGCAAGCACAGAATTATTCCCCACCCATGCGTGCACAATCTATGGCCAAACAGCTGAACGATGACATGGATGTCCAGCAGCCAGCAGGTCATGATGATCTGCATCCCGAAGCAAGCTGCAAGATGGCGCGAGGATCGCAAGTTCTCCAGCAGCCTGCGCCAGCACTTGCACTTGCGAAGGACAAGTGAGCTGGCATCCAGATGCAGGCAGCGTGGACGGGCGCAGCTTCATCCTGCCTAGCATTCCACCAGCTTTCCACAAGGAGGGAAGTTGCGCTGTTTCAATGTGCACCGCACCTGCAGCGCGGCGCCCATAACGGCCAGCAGCTGCTGCGCGGGGAAGGGGGAAATGTCGGCGTCGCCGCCCGCTGCCTCCGCCGCCTCCAGCTCCTTCTTGTACCTTCCCGTCAGCTCCTGTTGGGCGCGCATAGGATTGAGAGATTTGGGCAAGATGTCGAGGCTCGGATTAGAGGTGTGTCTTGCTGACAAAACCACATACTCCATTCTTGACAAGTAAGACTCTCGTCTATCAGGCCTAGCGGTTTCTACGGCAACAGCAGGCTGAGAACAGCAGTAGGTCCTGACCTCAAGCTCTCACCAGCCAGGGAGGATCATTGACAGCATTGCCCGTTGGCGCACTTTGCACGAGTCTTGAGCATGAATGAACACGACTGCTTGCTGGCACTTGATCTGCCTGGGCACACCTGCAGCTGCGCCGCAAGGCGCTGTGGCAGGCGCGCCTGCGCCGCGGAGAATCTGTCGGACCACTGCAGTAGCGGCAGCGCCGGTTCGTCCAGCGTCCCCAGCAGGTCCTCCATAACGGAGTCGATCGGGTGGTCGAAGCCTACAGAAGGATAATGGTTGAAGTTGTACAATTGATTGTCATCACTGGGCGAATGGCAGTGCGAGTCGTCTACAGTCCCCGGCAAGTTCTTCGTGACAGAATCGATTGGGTGAACGAAGCCTGGCGACAAACGTTTCGTGGAGTATCTTCATCTGGACGACACGACAAGTGAACTGGTTCATCAGCTTGGAAATGCTGAACAGCGTATTCCATAGCAGACTTGCACTGACTGAAGCTGTGATGGTCGGCTGCCCACCGGCAATGACAGATTTGGCGGCGTCCAGCGCGGCGGCAAACCAGGTGTCCACGCCGCCAGACTGCAGCTGCGGCGGCCCCATGTGTGGGAAGCTGCCTGCAGGCATGAGGACATGTCAAGTTGGAGCTTGGCTTACAGCCAGGAGCTTTGAGTTGCGCCAGGGGGTTTGAGTTAGCTCGTGCAAGACAGCAGTCGCAAGCTGTTCGAGTGCATGGTGTATCTCAGTGTGAGCAGCCTTTGTGCAACTTGGCGTCACAGATGACGCCAGGCAGATCCTGCAACACAAGGTGTGTCACGCACCTGTGAAAGGCTCGGCCTGGGTGACGGCGCCGGGGTCCGTCAGGTCCAGCGTCGCGATGAGGTCGCCGGCCGCCAGGATGGAGCCCTCCGGCAGGCGCCACCTCAGCGTGCCCGCCGCCGGCGCCAGCATCGGCATGAACATCTTCATGACCTGTGACAGCAACGACGCAAACTGAAAGCAGGTCAAGGAAATCTACATGTGAAATGCCCATTGCCGAATGGAGGGCTCCATTCTCGGTGCTCTCGGTCAGGAGCCACCACATCGCCAATACCGGATTGAACACCTTCAGAGCCTGAATGATGACAGCATTTGATGCGCCAATCGTCAAAGGTTTGCAGTAGGTGTGAAGCGGCGTCATTCTGTGAAGACCTCCCTCGCAACAAGAGATGCGCCCCTGCTTTATGCAGCCCGGCACAGCTAGGCGGACGCAAAGCATGCGACACTGGGCTGCGTTGCAGCTTCCACAAAGTGTAGGCTGCATCACCAGCGGCGACAGCTGCCGCTGCCAGTTGCGCCTGGTGCCCACAGAGCATACACACGCTTAGCTACCCGCACAGCATGTGTACACATGCGTATTGCTCCCTTACGGCGAAAGTACGCAGTATCAATGCACACGAGTTCTGCATTGTTCAGCCAAGCCCGGAAGAGGTTGCACAAAAAGAGCGCATTCGCTTGTCGAAGCGGTGTCAAACAGAGCACCAACCGAGCTGCATCGAGAGAGCACCTCGACCTCGGCGTAGGGCTGGTCGGGCGCGAGGGTGCTGCCGTCGGGCACCGTATACCGCACCAGCTTGCCCGGACTCGGCGCCTTCAGCTGGCTGGGGTCCACCTGCACACCCCGCACAATGACGTACCCTTGGTTCTGTATGACGGATTTGCAGTCATATGATGTAATGCGTTGAACATGTCGATCACGAAGGAAGAGCGGTCAAATGTCTTGGTCTGACAACAAGAAAACCAAGGCTTTTCAAGGCATTGGAAATTCAAGCAGACAGAAGCAATGCTAATAAAAACACATGTCAACAAGACCTCACAAGGCATTGAACATTCGGACAGACAGAGTAAACGCTGTCAGTACAGACTTCAACAACACCTCCACAAGCTGTTCCCAAGCACACCTCGTTGGCGAGCAGGCAGGTGAGGCTGTCGACGGTGAGCCGCGTGCCCATGGCCTCCTCCTCCGAATGCACCACGTGCGACTGGCCATCCACCTGCAAACATGGCAGATGCTGTTGATCAGCTTCGTACCTAGGTTTCTCTCGAATGCAGTCATGGGCATCAGCCACTTCGGCATGCACAGTGCAATGTGCGACCCATCGGCAGCTGCGCATGTGGAACGGCAGTGGCACTGGGAGCTTTTGATCACCATCAAGATGTGCCCTCTGCCTTGGCAGCAAGACAGCTCCAGATCAGATCTAGAGTGCTGCTTACTGCTCGACGGTAATGTATGTTCTGCATCGCATTGGTAAGGGCTGAACTTTGAGCAGATCCGAGACAGGTTTAAACATCCCCCGCTGGCTCAACAGAGCCCTCTAGACATGCCGCACCACTGCTCGTATCGCATTTGCAGAGAAACCAGCCTGCTTGGCAGCTCACAAAACATTTCACCAAGGACCCTCGAGGAACGCTACCTGGATCAGAAGGCTGGTCGTGAATACACGCACGAACTTGATTACTTGCGGAAAGATGTATACGTATCTTTCCAGCAGATTGTGGCTGCACCTGGATGAGGAGGCCGCCGTCGTTGAGGTGGCGCACCACCGCCTCCACGGATGTGCCGCCCAGCGTGAGGCGCGTCGACATGGCGCCACTGCGCACGACGCTCACTGCATACTTGACGCCTGCAGGACATTTTTGGCATGTCGAGCTGAACATCATGTTTGGAGTGCTGCAGTGTTTTCGCAAGTGTGGTGCCCAGCGTGGGCCGCGGGGACAAGGGCGCCGCCGCGCACAACGCTCACCACGAATGCCTGCAGAGAGTTGTGGTGGAGAAGGTCAGTACAACGGTATTTGGCATAATTTACCACCATTTGTAAGCACCCAGGATCAGCCGCATTGGCACGACATCACTGCGCACAACGCTTGCGTCGTGCTTGATGCCTGACTAGAGCAGGAGCCCAGTGTGAACTTACCCGTTGCGTTATCTAGCCAACGACGACATCCACGTGGTGCAGTTTGCCTGCCCCAGCGTTTTTCCGGGGCAGAGTCGAGTATCCCGATGCAGGGCTCTGCAACACAATGCAAGCGGCTCCGTCTCCGACCCGCTCCTGGTGCCGCTTGGCAGGCTTGTCGGCGAAACATGCCTCAAATAGCTGCTTAGCAGCAGCGGTGGCATGCATACTGGCCTTGGGTTGGCTTTACGTTGCTCAACTGTAGTGCTACAGACAAGTACGATTCGCGGCGACATCTCGTACAAGAGACACAGAGGGAAACGAATGTGGATATCACACATGAAGCAATGCCTCACCACCCAGTACCAGCGCCTCCGGAAGCGTGACAGCGGGATGTGCGTCGGCAGCAGCAACCTCTCTGCCACAGCCCAGGAAGGATGCCGAAAGGGAAAAGGCATAGAAGATAAGAGCAAAGGTGTAACAAGATTGCACCGTCCAGCACCAGCGCCTCCTGAAAGCGCGTCAGCGAGATGTGCGTCGGCGGCAGCTGCCCTTTCGTCAGGTAGCCCAGAAAGTCGGCGGCGCGGCTGGAGACGTGGCCCATCGTGCGCAGCACCCCGCCAGCAATGACCGCCAGGTACCACTTCGGCTTCTCCGCCTTGACCTGCGACAGCATACCCAAAATTTTCGAGACACAATGGAAATAAAAGTGTGGTGTGGTTGGAGACGCGGCCCAGCGTGCGCAGCACCCTGCCAGCGACGACCGCCAGATACCACTTGGGCATCTCTGCCTTCGCCTTCAAACACAGCGATGGAAATGTACGGGAATGCAAGCTGGATAATGGGTTGAGATGTGCCCTAGCGCGCGCAGCAGGCCGCCCGCAATAACCGCCAGGTTCCACTCCGGCTGATCCGCCTTGTCCTGCGGAAGCGGTTACAGCTTGTCAAGACAGAGCGCGAGTAGATGGTAGCGTGCTTGAAAAGGTGGGCTCAGCGTGCGCAGCCCACCGCCGGCGATGATTGCCAGGTACCACTTGGGCGTCTCTGCTTTCACCTGCGGTAATATTGCTGTTGCTGGTGAACTACTGCTGCACTAGGATTGGAGCGGTTGGACATGTGCAGTAGCCAGCACACATGACCAGCAGGAGGCACCAGGCCGACTGTCGCCCCGATACAATGTGGGCGAGGCGGATCGAGCTGAGCTTGCACACGAGCAGTGTGGCGACGGCTCTTGGAGACACGAACGGCATGTACATAACAGAGCAGACATGCTGCCTGCTCTGTCACGTCCTGGCCGAGGGCTGTTACCAAGCTATTGCACGTACGGCAAGCTGTTGCTGTTTATAGCAGAGCAGGATGTCAGCACACGGCAATCGTCACCTGGGCGGCGATGCGGGAATCCAGCCAGCCGGTGTGGATCTTGTTGTCCACAAATTCCGGCGCCTGCAGCAGCAGCACGAGCTGGCTGTCAGCAAAGAAGCGGTAGTATCATATGAGCAAACTGCAGACGGCTTGCGAGCCACATGATGACATGATGCTGCAGATGGCCGCTGCATAACGGTCCCACAGCAGATGGTGGTGCCTCGGACCTTGACCACGTGTAGCAGGACTCGAAGGTGCCCCATTTTCCTTTCTCAAATCACAAAAAACGTATCTATTCCTTTTTGAAAGGTTTCGCACGGGCCACGGAAGCAGACCTGGATCATGTCCACGGCGTAGTCGACGGTGGGAGAATCCGTGTTTATTCATTGTGCCGAGAGCTAGCACCTGGATCATGTCCACGGCGTAGTCGACGATGGTGCGGATCTCGCCGCGGATCTTGACCTCCTTCAGCGCCACCACCATGGCGCGCACCGCCGCCTCCCGCGTGTCCCCCCGCGCAAACAGATGCCCAAACTGCAGTGCGTTGAGATCCGAGTTATTTCGAGCATTCTGATTGCAGCCACTGCACTGGCCCGCACACGCAGCGACGTGCGAATGCAGTCGCACAACTACAGGGCAATCAGCCGGCTGGTCTTCACTTAAAAAGCAGGTCGTTCTAGTGTCTAGAGTCACGCCCGATGGCGGACCTTGCTCGAGTCACGAGCATACGGGGCCAACATCAAAAGGCGCACCTGGGAGTCGGAGAACTCGTGGATGCCGCCGCCGGACTTGACGCTGAAGTAGCCCCACACGTCGGGCGTGGAGCGGAAACTCAGCTCGTCTATCAGCCCGCACGTCGGCTTGAAGCCGTCGTTGGCGTCCTCAGAGGTGACGCGCACCGCCACCACGTGGCCTGCGGCAAGACTTTGGATTGACAACGTAAGTTATAATCAAACTCGTCTATCAGCCCGCACGTCGGCTTGAAAACCCGTCGTTGGCGTCTCCCGAGGCGACACGCACCGCCATCACGTGGCCTGCAGGAGGTATTTAGAGAACTTTGCATTTTAGTATGTGTGTTACCAGCGCTCAGCCCGCACATCGGCTTGAAGCCATCTTTTGCGTCCTCCGACACGGCCCGCACCGCACAACGCTTGGCTTCGACCTCAGACTCTGGCCATCAGGCCTTCGACCATCATCCCTCTTTGGCGCCCTGAGGCAGCATGTCCAGCGGGATGCAATAAAGAGGACCAGCGAGTCCTAGTGCGATCCTGCGCTGGGCTTAGGAGTAATCCCTTTGGCGTGTGCGATCGCACAGCAGTGGTTGGCCGTGTCGGTCCAGCTCAGCACACATGATGTTCCGAGCAAAGGTGCAGTTGACGGGCACACGCCGGCTCAGCACTCCCAACGCAGCTCGCACGACCTCGGAATCTGTGAGAAAATCAATGCAAGCACATCCATCGTGCATGAGTTCACGGCATGTCTCCCAGGAGAATAGCTAAGGTTTCTCAAGTTAACACTGATGGGTGGCAGCTGTTCTCACCGAGGGGCGCCACGGGCGTGTCGTGCTCGAAGTCGATGGCTGAGGCGCTGTCGGCGTCTCGGCCAAAGAGGCGGCGCATGTCGGGGATGCGATGCAGCGGCACGCCCATGCCCACCTGCACCTGTGCCGCCGGCAGGTTGACGCCGCTGATCATCTCCGTCACCGGATGCTCCACCTGCCAGCAAAATCATTCTGTAAGGCATGGATGACGTGAACTCACAAGATGCACTATTGCTGCGCCGCTGGCAGGTGACGCCGCTGATCATCTCTGAGACAGGGTGCTCCACCTGCAAGGGGATGAGCAGAGGGTTTTAAACAGGAGTTGCATGGAATTTGACATGCACCAGCATGCTGGCAGATTGACACAGCTGACTGACCCCATGATGAGATGCCCTGTCAGTGACGGCGGAAAGGAGGCAACTTTTGGTCAATCTGTCATTCCTGTGGCCGGCCCGCGGAACTCATGCCATTGCTAGCTGTGGCCAGCTCAGGCACGGACCAAGCACAACTGGCGACAGGAGAGTGCAGCTTGATGTCCAGATAGCTGGCAGTACGAACAAGTGTCCTGTAGTGCTGCAAAATGCAGTGCCTGAAAACCCTGCTCGGCACGATCCGTGCAGCCTGCGGGGAACGAGCAGTGATACAGTTCACAGATGCACACCTGCAGCCGCGGGTTGAGCTCCAGGAAGTAGTACTTCCGCTCGGCGATGACATACAGGAACTCCACAGTGGCGGCACCCACATAGCCAACCGCCCGCGCCAGCGCCCGCGCGCACGCCTGCAAGTATGGACAGGCCTCTGGGCGAACGTGGGCTGTCTGCACTTTCGCGCAGGAGGAAGTCTAGCTTGGCGGCGCCTAGTAGGTTAGGTAATCCACCGCCTACGCCAGCGCCCGTGCACACAAGCCTGTACACGGCATGAGGACAAACTTGAGCATGTTATTTCACATTGTTTATTTTCGGTTGCGTGCCTGCGCCCGCATAGCCCACCGGCGCTGCCAGCGCACTGCAGTACAGGACATTTAGGATCAAAGCGCTGCCTGCTCATCTGAACAACATCCCACCAGCCCTGACGTGGCATTCCATCAGCTGCAGGCGGTCACGGCCGTGCCTGCAGCTGCTGGGGCAGCACTCATAGGCTGCTGCAAGTGCAGCGCATGACTGAGCAGGCTCGAGCATGCATCTACGACGGTTGACATTGCCTGCACATTTCTTGTGCATACATCTTGAACCTTGAGGTGCAGCGGTGAAGACATGGTATTGGGCCCGATGCTCGTGCTCCGACATTCACACCTCCATGGCGCGCAGCGTGGCGGGCGGCGCAGCGGACACGGGCCCCTCCTCCACGATCTTCTGGTGGCGCCGCTGCACGCTGCAGTCGCGCGAGTGCACGCTGGCGACGTTGCCGTGCCTGCGCGAATCGGCGTGAACAGCTTTGCAAAACGTCAACTCTCAGCAAGAGGCCCAGTACAGATGCAACAAGTTCGTGGTCAGGCAGTGAAGCCACGATGGTGATTTCGGTGCTGCAGCTGTGACGCATGGCAGTGCAGATGGTATTGTCACATCGGAACGCTGCGGAAACCAGTGAGTCCTTCGAAGACCAACAAGTTGCCGTTTTGGGATTGGACACGCACATGTCGCAGATGAGCTGGACCTCCAGGTGGCGCGACGGCGGCGCCAGCGCCATCGCAAACACGGGCGAGCCGGGGACCTCGCCCTGCACCTGCCCGAACATCAACCGCACGTCCTGCTCGTTCATGACCTGCGCACGGCAATACCAGAAGTGCTCATGTATGTACAGGACATTGCGAGTCGAGCGAGCGAGAACTTGACTCACGAAACATAATCCGATGCAGCACGTATGTTGCCGTGTTGAGCAGCCTTCGATTGGCCACCGCTTTTTGCTAGGCACACGGAGTTAGCAAAGGGCAAGAGCAGCACGAATGACCGTGCTGCACTTGCGCAAGACAAGCCATGTGCCACGATCACGCTCCAATACGGTTCATGGTTGTCAGGCTTTCGGCGCTCCCACATGGGACTGCCGCCTCAAACCACTGCCTCCAACCACGATGGGGCAGACGCGCTGCGAGTCTTACTGAACGCATTCTCACCTTGCGGATGCCCTTGCCGCCTCCGCCCCAGGAGGCCTTCAGCATGATGGGGTAGCCGATGCCGGCGCACCGCTCCAGGGCCTCCTCCAGGCTGTGCACACATGCTTGCTGATACAGATCGTCCTGCACAATGGAAAAGCAAGTTGCGTCATCCGGTTTGACGAGATGTCTGTGTGAACGCCATCCGTTTGCTTGTCGTTCACCGCTCCTCCTCCAGGCTGTGCACACACGCCTGCTGGTACAGGTCATCCTGCGAACCGAAAACGGCATGCATAGTGACGCATTGGGCATTGCTAGGCTCCAGTGTTCATGCCTTCCTGTGAAGCAGTGCCCCGCACAAGGTCCTGATCTAAGACTTCATGCGCAGCAGAGCCACAGCGCCTCCAAGATATACTGGCAGGCAGGCGTGTGAGCGGCAAGGACAGGAAAAATGGGGCATGACCAGACTGACCGGGATGACACCGTGGCAGTCGCCGTAGTCGACAGCCACGCCGGAGCCGCTCCACGGCAGCGTCGGCACGCCCGCCGCCTGCGCGATGATGGTCGACCCCACCTGCAAGAGGACGAAAAGTTTGGCGTTTTGGAGAATATCTTAGCATGGCAAACCCTCAGATACAGCAGGTGTATGTCACGCACGGCTCCCCCTGGGCCTGTCTCGTACAAGACACCAGCGATCCGTGTAACAGCAGCCTGCCAGCATGCTGCCGTCGTGCGCTGTTACGATTTGGTGGTTTTGGAGCTCAGCCCTCACGCTGCAGAGCCCACCTTGTCACCGAGGGCGGCCATGGCAGCGGCGGAGGGGCCCAGGAAGCGGATGCCCTCCGCGGTGGCCGCCAGCGCTGTCGGCAGCTCCGGGTTCTCCGACGCGTGGCCCCTAGCCGGGGAGACAAGATGCCCTGGTCAGAACTGGCTAGACTTGTTTCAGTTCTTTCAGCCCGCGCTGAAGCTTTCCCGGCTCGAATTCTTAAGTCCTTTACGGGTGCCATGTGGAGTCCAGCCTCAAGGACCCGAGCTGAAGCTCCTCCGCAATGGCCATGGAGCCAGCAAGTCATTCCTGCTAGGTTCCCTTTGTGGAGCAGCTGGCGCACCAGCCGGGCCACACGGCATCGACGCCGGCGCGCTCGGCGACCTGCACGATGAGGCGCACGTTGGCGTAGTTGTTGGCGTTGGCCCCGCCCGGCACCTCCACAAATTGGTCCGCCAGCCGGATGTGCTCCGCGTCCTGCACCACAGAAGTCAGAGTTCCAACATTGCCAGTCTTGACGGGCCCGCAGCATGGCATCCTGTCAGCGTTGGGCTTGCCCGGCACCTCTACAACCTGGTCCATAGCCTGCAGATTGTTGCACGATATTAGATGAGAGTGTTAGCATTGCCTAGTCTCCGCATGGCCTCCTGCCAGCATCGGGCCTGCCTGGCACGTCCACAGATTGGTCTGCCCGCTGGCCGTACCTCATGCCCTGCGCATCGGCGGCTTCACCATATAAACGAGTGCGCGGTCCTCAGTGCAATCTTGCACGCAGCATCCGCCGCCCTCTTGTTCCATGTGCACCTTTCGGCGCTGGATCCCACATGCCAGCCCAACTCCTCCTACATGCTTGTTGATGTGTGGGCCGAATGGCATCTTCAGTTTTGAGTGGTAATCAGGCGCCAGGACCGGGAAACTGCCGCCGAGAACTCACCATGCGCATATCCTCCGGGGTGGCCATCGCCACGAGCGTCAGCGCACGCTCCGAGCCGAACGCCTTGTAGGCCCAGGTGCGCACCGAGCGCATGAACTTTACAGCGCCGATGCCATTGTTCGCCACCAGAATGCTGCAGGTGAAAAGGGAGGGTCAGCGGCAGACGCAAGTGCTGGAAGGCTTGCCCCGATACGCGTATCGTCTGGCGCTGCTGTGGCATCACTGCCGGCAGAGCTGCCGACACAGGTAATCGCCCCAGGCAATCAGGCACCTGTGGATGGGCTTGTCGCCGTCCATGTCCGCCGCAAAGCTGTCCACCAAGGTGGTGAGGCTGGGCACCCGCCTGGGCACGCCCTGTCGCGGCGCCCTAAGGAGCAGGATCCAGCGTTCGTGCGTATGTTCGTGAAAATACTGCCAACACGTTGGGCCATGCGCCGGGCGTTGGAACATGATGCGCAGGGCAAGCAGAAGCTCCTTTCGCCTACCGTCCTTTGATCGTTGATGCCAGAGCAACAGTGAACGTCAGGAATGCATTGAGCTCAGGACACTGCCCGCCACTGTGCCATAGAGAGTGCCGCCAATCGCGATGAGAGCTTTGGATGTGTGTCATGCGAGCAGCACGTGCAAGCCCATACGACACTGATACACTCACTCCTCGAGGTCGCCGTTGCTCTGGTTGCGCAGCTTGGCGAAGGAGCGAGCGCGCAGGATCTCCGACACCTGGCTGACCTCAGAGCTCATGCCATTGCCCAGAGCCTTCGGACCGGCAGTTGCCACCTTGGCGACGCCATCGTGCCGCATCGCATGCTTCTCTGAGCTGATTTCCGCCATGCTTGGTTGCTGCTGGGGCTCCTGGCTGTTGCTGCACCTCGCTGGCCGGCAGGACGTCGACTCGCGCCTCGTAGAATGCAACACGACTACCCTAGCAATTGCATTGCCATCGTCAATCTTTCAAGTCCATAGTGCATGCGAAAGACTGTGCTGCAACGTGTCGTACGCCCAGTGTGCAGTGCCGAGGCCTGCGATGGCTCACGGTGTTTGACCGAAATTGCAGTGCATTTGCTGTCTCGGAACGGCGTCCGACTCATGCAAATCGATTTATCTTATATAAATCGCCTGTCGCCTGCTGGCGATGGCGCCATGCGGGCACTGTGCAGTCGGCTGCTAGTCTTCTGCGACTGTCCAAATTCAGACTTTGGAGGCAATAAAATGGCCAAAAGTGCTAAACCCTACAGTGCCAAAGAGCAGCCCTGTGTGCAGCAGTGCTGCTGATATGCTGGCCAGATCTGGACACATTAACACAGCCAGACTATAAAGTTACTATACATGTAGCTTAAATCGGGAAGACGCCCAAGATGCTGCCCGCCGCCCGCCCGCTGCAAGCTCACGCGCGGCCGCCAAACACGTGTTGCAGCTCCTTTGCTGCCGTTCCTCACTGGATGCGCCAATCTCCCTCCAATCACGACGTGCCGACCGACAGTCTCGAAGCCCTCAAAAGGAACTTCGCCTTCTTGGCTCCATTGGCTCCCACGGCGCTGCGGATCCTCAGCGATAAGGAGCCCGCCGCAGAGGTGCATTGTTACATACTCCATTGCATCCTCACGTCACCGTCGCCCGTGAGATGGCAAGCCGGTTGCGACTCCTTGGACTCCGGAAAGCAAGGTGCTCATTCCGGCGCGGCGACGCCGTCGCAGAGCAGGCGTTCTGTGAACCAGTAGCCGTCGTATCTTCCACCGCACCTCCGCACCTGCAGCATGGGCATGATTTGTCCAAGATGTGTGTCCAGCACCATCTGACACGCTCAGCGACGAATGACTGTCATTTTCTGGAGATGCTCTCTTGAGCAAGGAGGTCTTTGTTTGTATATGGACCGCACCATATGGAAGTCAAATACCGCGGACTGCTCTGCTGCAAAACCCTGGACCCACACCCGCTGAGTCCACTGCACGTCTGACACCTGTGTGGCAGTCGCAGAGTTCTCAGATATTCCTGCATTTGCAGGCCAATATGATGCACGCTCACATGAACACCATGCTTCGCACAGCTTTGGAACTTCATCCTTTTCCAACTCCCCTGCCACTGCTCACCCCAGCTGAGCAAATTGACAGGCCCTATCGAGGCTCACGTGGAGCGAGCTGGTGATGTGGCGCTCGGTGTGCTGCAGCAGGACATCGTACGGTCGATCGCGCGCCAGCCGCCGAAACCGCTCAAATTGACCGAGATCCCAGCTGCGCCTGCAGGGATCCGGCACGACTTCCTCTGGCGACTCCCGATCTGGTGGGTGTGCTGGAAAAGGGCGCCAGGGTCGAAACGTTGACGCACCCAAAGTAGTGTGAGCGCTGAAAGGGGTCGAAGGCTGCAAAGCGGTATAGCACCTGTGGGTGCAAGAGGTCGTGCAGCCTCCGGCACGAGTACAACTGTTTCCACTTGCATGCGCCGAGCATGCATGGAAGTGGAGCCAGTTGCAGCGTTTCAGCCACGGCTCGTTTGATATGCAGACGCCACCAAGCTGCAATCCACCTCAATGCCGTGATCCACCCAGGGCATGTTGTTCTCCTGAAGGGCCTGTATAGTGGAACAATCGGCTTTCGTTTCCGCTACACCACAAAATGCGCTCACGCCTGCTCCAGCGCCACACGCATCACTGGTACGACGTGTGCGCTTGCTGTTAGACACCGTGCTCGACTTGTGACACTGCTCGGCGTTAGTGTGCAGAATCAACGCCGTGAGCCAGACACGCGGTGCGGCAGACGGAATACCTGCAGCTGCATGAAAACCGCGTCTTCCGCCGACAAGTCCAGACTGGGGCCAATGGACCAGTCCTTCCTGCGCCTCCGTGCCCCAATCCATCCCTCCTCTGTCTGTATGCCCTCGGGTCCTGCGTCCGGCACCCGCTCGCCGCTGGCTCTGCAAGTGTGGCTTTGAACCTCGAAGCGCGCGCGGCGCCGGCAGTGCAGGCTGCGCTGAAGGCATGGCACTGGCTGGCGCAGACGGACTCGCTGTTGCGACTGCTGAGTCGACATGAGCAGTCGCATCGTGCTTCAAGATGCTGGCATTTCAAACGGTGGTTTCTGCCCAACTGCTGTTGGACTTCGGAAGAAAATGGCCGCAATTGCTGTGTGTATCATTGCAAACCAGAGGTGATCACAATGAGCTCAGAAATTGCCCGCGGATGAGATTTGGCAGTTGCACCTCTCGGGAGAAAATGGAGATCTCTGCATGTACGGGACTATGCCCTGTCGTCCAGCTAGTGGCGAAAAGCACAATGTACATTTGGGCGGCGCGTCTTCAGAGGTTCGCTGTTGCAGAGTTCACGATGCGATCTCCATCGCCACCCCTGCGATCGCATCCGCCCGTGATGATTAGCGGGCGAGCACAATCGTGGCCGACCTGGACCGTCTGCAGCGGTCTCATCATCGCTTGTGTCATTCTGTTGCAGTGGCCCAGGCCACATCTTGACTATGAGGCGGTTGGGGTTGCCGGGAACTCTCGAGAGCCGTCGTTGTCTTGCCGCTGCTCAGAGCAGCGCACAGCGACAATGCAGCAGCGCCTGCACCCACTGCTGCCCGCACCCACTGTTGCACAAGCTTTTCGTTGTCGTTTCTTTCCTCTTGAAGTCCCACAAGCTTGTTTACCTCAGACACGCCTGCCTTTGTCCGTATCTGTTAAGCATTTATGTGAGGGTCCACGCCGGCGGAATACTTGTCGACCTTGATCTTTGCCGGCAGGGCTGGTGCGCGGGTCGCCGGTCAACGCGCTTGTGTTGTGGGCGGGCCGCAGCAACTGCCTCTTCGCAGTTCTGCACTGCATACCAGAGGTGCGCATGGCAGCGCTACCTGCGCTGAGGACGCGCTTGCATGCGCTTGACGTGCATTTCCGTTGTATGTGTCGCACACATGCTGATACTGTGCATGCTGCACTCGAGCTCTGCTTCCCGCCAGAGCTCACGCTCCCGCTCCTGTGCTTGCAGTATTGGCGGTCGCCGGCGGTCGCGAGCCTCTTCTTAGCGTGGTCCTTTGCTGAGGTGCGCTGGCGTGTCAGGGTTGCACGGCCTTCCCCCTTCCACGGCCGCCTCTCGGGATTTTGATGCGTTGTCGCGGCAGCACCCTGCATCCATGCACCGCAGCTGCACAGCTGCATTACAGAAAGTAAAGCACACCCTGCGGAAAGGAAAGCGCAGGGAACCAGGAGTCAGGCGCTAGAACACCAGAAATGCACACCAACGCTGTGCTGCGCACAATGCAGGCTGTGCGGTAACCTTGGTGTGGTGTCAGCCTGCGGGCGGCGCGCCCAGCACTCCTGGCTCACTAGGGACACAGGGAAAGAGGTACTGGGCACTTCAAGAGACATTTGGCCCTTGGTTGTGCCAATGCAGGTGGTGCGCTACCCCTGGTACGCCGCGAGTCTCGCTGGCGGCGAGCCAACGGCGCTCACGTGGGCGCCACTCCGCCTTCCTGCCGCTGGACGGGCACTGAGGATTTGCTGTCACCAATGCAGGTGGTGCACTACCCCTGGTATGCCGAAAGCCTCGCCGGCAGCGCGCCGGCCTCGCTCACCTGGGCGCGCTACTCCGCTTTACAGACATTTCATCTGCTTCACTCCACAGGTGGTGCGGTGCCCCTGGAATGCCGCCAGCATTGCGGGCGGCGCGCCGAACGCGCTCACCTGAGCGCGCTACTCCGCCTTCCTGTCACTGTACCCGGTCGGCGTGGTGTCGGAGATGTGGCTGCCGGCGGTTCGGCAGCAGCAATTGCACTCGGTGTCGCTGCCACACCCCTGGAACTTCGCCTCCGACTACAGCTACTTCCTCATGGTGAGCTGTTTTCACCGGAGGGGGGGGGGGGGGGGGGGGGGGGGGCCCCCCAACCACACGTCGAAATTCGACCGAACTTCACCGAAACTCACCGAAATTATACCGAAAACTCACCAAACGGGAAAGCAGTCCTGGGGCTTCGCTGTCGACTTTGGGCACTTCCTGATGAGCCTACAGGAAAAGAGAAACCTGACATTGTCAGAAATGAATGTGCAAAACTTTTCAACCTGCAGCTGCTGCATGCGTGGATCTTCGCCTTAGACAGCGACTCGCTCCTCGTGGTGAGCCTTACTGTGCGGTTTGGGCTGGCGGCACTTGCGCGCCTAGGGCAGTGCGACTTGAATTCACGCTTACAAGAAAGGCGGCAATCAGCGATTGGGCTGCCATCAGCCCAATCGATCACAGACGCCGGCTGCTGCAGCAGAGCACATTGTTTCAGCTTGAAACACAGCCGTAGTGGACCACAATCATCGCTTGGCAACGATGGCTGTTGTCCTACCCGCTGCTGCTGTAGGGTGCAGATTCACGCAATGGTGTGGCGCAGTGGCTACCAGACCTCGATGCCCACATGATGCGTGCGTCTGCTTTTCTCGCAGGGGCTGCTGGTGGTGTACCTGCCGATGTGGTGGAGCTTGTTCTCGTTCATGCTGGGGCAGCGGCGCAAGAACTCAAGGCGGACTGAGTTGTCAGGAACGCAGCGGGCGGCAACTGCGCAGCAGTGCTGGCCATGCTCCATGCGAGCCGAGCGCCGAGCTCGCACCGCAGCGCCACAGAATGTAGCGGCTGCTGCGGATCCGCCAGTTGCCGCCAGCCGCGCAGAACGAGCCGGCATCGTGCTCAGGGGACACTTACTTGCATTATCGGCGTAGGGCGCCAGGGTATGCGATTCGGCTGCCATCCAATCGAGCAGCAACATGAACACGACATATGACAGCCGAGCCTATTGGGTGACGACATGAACATGTGGGCAGAGCACCGAACCTAGCTCAAATTCCGGTTGCCACAGCATGCCCGCAACGGCGATCCACCAAATCCTTGGGCCCGAAATTTATAGGCCCAAATATTACGCAGCAGGTTTTCCCCCTTTCGTCGGACTGAGTACACCTTGGCAAGATTCAGAGGCGGCGGCCTTGTATCGAATGCCAACCACTAAAGTCGAGCATTCCAAAGGAATGGTGCTTAGAGGCACGCTGCGTCAGCCTGGAACAGCGGTGCAGAGGAGATGGAGGCACACTTATATCTCGCCTCCGCTAAGCCCGGTCGCTCGAACCGCTCTGAGGAGTCGCCGTCGACTCCCAGGCTACGCTTTCACCGCGAGCTAGGCTGGGTCCGGCCAGCCTGTTGGTCGGCGGCGCCTGACGCCCCGTTGCACGCGGTCACATGCAGGCTCCTGTTGCAGCGGCGCATAGCATCCAGAGGTGGGCACAGCTGCCGGGGCATTCTGTACCGTAGCACTCGAGGCGCCTAGATCTGTTTTTAGACCTGCTGCATCCGCCTTCTGAGTGCCCGGTTGTGTCGCCGTGGGGGATTGCGCCTGGCACTGGCAGGTGCAGTGCGGCTAGCCTAGGGGATCCGTGAGGCAGAGCAGCTCGGCAATGCTGGCAGCGACGGGAACTGCCGGCGTCAGCCCACTAGATGCGTGGCGGGGAGCCCGTCGTCAGTCTCAGCGTCCAGGTCTGAGAAGGGCCGCCGCCAAAAGCACCCTGGGAGCCGAGGCTGCGGCGCAACGGCGCCCTCTCCCGGGCGGGCGAGTCCGACTGGCCGCCGCTAGTGCGATGCAGTGACGGGCGCGCCTGCTGCACCTCCCGCTCTGGACCGCCGGCAGCCTGGCGGGCGTGGGTACTGCCGACGCGGCGGCGCGAGGGCGTGGCGGGTTGTTTTTGAGCAATGCTTGGGCGCATGCCCAAGAAGTACGCAACCGCAATGGCAGCCATGACGAGTAGTCCGGCCCCCTGCGCCAGGCCCTGCATACAGGAGTCCGGTAGGTGGCCATCGAAACTCGCTGTGAAGGCCCGCACGGCGGCAGCCCCCTGGCCCTACAGACGCCCCGCGTATCAGCGGGTGGCGGCGGCGGCGGCGCCGCTGCAGAGTGCCTGGTCGCAGCAGCCCGGAGGCTGTGCTGACGGAGCGCTTTGGCGTGCCGCGGGGGATGTGGGCGGCGACGGTGGCGGTGGCGCGGGCGCCGCTGCAGAGCGGCCGCTTGTAGCTGCCCGGCACTCCGCAGGCGGAGCGCATTGGCACGTAGCGGGCGAGTGTGCGGCGGCGGCGGCAGCAGCGGCGCCGCCGCTGCGGAGCGGCCGCTTGTAGCTGCTCGAGCGCTCCGCTGGCGAAATGCGTCAACGGCGGCGGCGGCGCGGGCGCCGCTGCAGAGCGGCCGGCTGCAGCTGCCCGAGGGCACAGCGCGGCTGCCAGCGGCGGCAGCGGCAGCGGCCGCTCGGGTGCTGCTGTGCAGCGGCCGCCTGCAGCAGCTCGGAGACTGTGCTTGCGAAGCGTGACGGTGCGCAGCGGGCCGGCGGACGGCGGCGGCGGTATGGCCTGCAGCAGCCCGGACGCGCCTGCGCGGCTGCAAACGACAGCGGCTCCTGTGCAGCTGCAGGCGGCGGCGGCAGCGCGGGTGCTGCCACGGAGCGCCCGCCTGCAGCTGTACAGACGCTCCGCTCGCGGAGCACATCGGCGAACAACGTGCCAGTGGGTGGCGGCGACGGTGTGGAGCGGGCGCCGCTGCAGAGCGTTCGCCGCTAGCAGCCAACCCGCTGTGCACCAGTGGGCGGCGGCGGCAGCGGCATGGGCGCTGCTGCACATCGGCCACCTGCAGCAGCCCAGGAGCTCTACTGCTGACAGAGCGCGTCTAATGGCTGCCGGGGCGGCGGCAGCGGCAACGGCTTTTACAGCGGCGGCGGCTGTTGCAGCGGCAGCGGTCGTTGCATCGGTGGCTGTAGCACAGTCAGCAGCCTCCCTGGCCCAGCGGCCGCCTGCACTTGAACAGGGGCGGCGGCCATTGCAGCGGCGGCGGCTGTTGCACAGCCCGCGAGCGGCGGCTGCCGGCGCGGCGGGGGCGGCCTGTGCTGCCGCTGTTGCATCGGCTGCCGGCGCGGTGGCAGCGGCGACCGTAACACAGCCAGCAGCCTCCCCAGCGGCAAACCTGTGTGGCATGTCGGCGGCTTCGACGGCGGTGCTGCAGATTCCCACAAAGAAATCCCAATCACTGTCCTTACACAAGCGAAAACGTGAACCACTGTGCAAGCCGGGCAATGTGCAACAGGCCTGGGTCAGACTGCAAACCAATTTCAAGAAAAGGGCCTGACGGCACACAGCGGGGCGTATTGCGGCGGCGGCAAAAGCAAAAGCGTTTTTATCTTGCCCGGATTCGAACCGGGCTTCAGTGCATGCAGGAGCGCTGCAGCTGCTAGGCACATCATTGCTCGCTAACCGGCAGCGTTACCGCAGCGTTACCGGCAGCACAGGTGATTCAACGGCCGCAGCAGTGAACGCTTTGATATCCTTGACGCAAGGAAGTCGTTTGGCGGCTGCTTGTACTGGAAAGATGTCGGACGCTGACGAGCAGGCCAAGCGGCCCAGACTCGACAGCCTGATGCAGAGCCCCCGCGGGCGCAAGGTGTCCTGGCACCAGGCTGGGTGGGCAAAGCCGCTGGACACACCGTTTCCAGCAGCGGCCTTCTCGGCAGCCTGACAGATCGCACCAGCATCGTTCTGGGCTCGCTGGCGCACGGCTCCAACGGGAATGGCACAGCGGTCGGCTGGCTCACGAACCCAACGGCAGAAGTCCTGTCGCTGATTCGATACGGCATCGACGTGGCAGCCGCAATGGCCGCCGGCGTGGCCGCCGGTCTGGTGGAACTCAGCGCCGCAACCGGCCGCGCCTCAGAGCAGCTCCTGACAGGGCACCCGGCAGCCGAGGCGGGCGAAGCCGCAGCAGCGGAGCCGGGCACGGACCTTTCGCGCATCAAAGAGGCCGAGCTCGTAAGCAGCAGAGCGATTCGTGTCCTGTTTGCAATCTGTTCATGCACCCAGCAACCAGGCTGCTGACGGTTGCCTGCCCCCAACGATCGCAGACAATGCTGCGGATCCAGCTGTTCAGGCGCAAGGGCAAGGAGAGGGACCACAAGGCGGCTGGCCTGGAAACCTGGGTGCCACAGCTGCCGGCAGACTACAAGGCGCTGATGCATCCCGGTGGGGCCCACGACGTACAGACTGTCCCACCTGTACTTTGTTTGCCATTCAGAAGTGGTGAGCAGCTGTGCTGTGGGGGCTCGCCTCAACTGAAGGCCTTGCTTGCCTCTTGCAGAGCTGCCGTTTGGCGACTTGGAGAAGAGCACTTGCAACCTGCGGTCTCTCGGCACTCTGCGCTCGCTCAAGTACGTCTCCCTGGCGCCCTCTGGATGGTCTTGGCCATCTCCTCGAGTTCAGAGGGCGCCAGAAAGACGTGCTTGAGCGAGCGCAGCGTGCCCAGAGACCGCAGGTTGTAAATGCTGTTCTCGAAGTCGCCAAACGGCAGCTCTGCAGGAGGCAAGCAAGGCCTTCAGTTGAGGCGAGCCCGCACAGCACAGCTGCTTACCACTTCTGAATGGCAAACAAAGTACAGGTGGGACAAAGTACGTCGTGGGCCCCACCGGGGTGCATCAGCGCCTTGTAGTCTGCCGGCAGCTGTGGCACCCAGGTTTCCAGGCCAGCCGCCTTGTGGTCCCTCTCCTTGCCCTTGCGCCTGAACAGCTGGATCCGCAGCCATGGCTGCGATCGTCGGGGGCAGGTCAGCGTCAGCAGCCTGGTTGCTGGGTGCATGAACAGATTGCAAACTTGACAGGCATCGGGTTTGCTGCTTGCCAGGAACTCGGCCACGAGCTCGGCCTCTTTGATGCGCGAAAGGTCCGTCCCCGGCTCCCCTGCTGCGGCTTCGCCCGCCTCGGCTGCCGGGTGCCCTGTCGGGAGCTGCTCTGAGGCGCGGCTGGTTGCGGCACTGAACTCCACCAGACCCGCGGCCACGCCGGCGGCCGTTGCGGCTGCCACGTCGATGCCGTATCGAATCAGCGACAGGACTTCTGCCGCTGGGTTCGTGAGCCAGGCGGCCGCTGTGCCATTCCCGTCGGTGTCGTGCGCCAGCGAGCCCAGAGCGACGCTGGTGCGATCTGTCAGGCTGCCGAGAAGGCCGCCGCTAAAAACGGTGTGTCCAGCGGCTCTGCGCACCCAGCCTGATGCCGAGGACACCTTGCGCCCGCGGGGGCTCTGCAGCAGGCTGTCGAGTCTGGGCCGCTTGGCCTGCTCGTCAGCGTCCGACATCTTTCCAGTACAAGCAGCCGCCAAACGACTTCCTTGCGTCAAGGATATCATGATCAAAGCGTTCGACCGAAACTTCAGACAACCTCGTGCTATGTCTTTTGTGCCGCTTTCAACTGCCCAGCAGCAGGCAGTTTTGCTGGCCAGACAGATTAGTGATTTGAGACTCGATCTGTTATTGGTGATGTGATGCCTTATCAGCGCTGGCGGGTGTAAGCTGATTTTCTATCCACGACTCCTCACACCCTTCTGGAAGATCTCCAGATCTGCGACTGCCTGCCCTGTCCAAGGCTGCCCTGGTACCTGCGACTTCCATTGCTGCCTGTCTCTTCAATGTTTGAAAACAACTGTTTTATTCTGCACGGAGCTATCAAATTCACCTGCACCTTCAAAACAAAGCTGCCTGCATCATAGTGCAAACTCAGTCTCAGCGGCACCAGGCCGCCGGAGAATCCGCCAGCGAAATTCGTGCACATACGACGGCAAATCAGCCTCAGACATGGCCCCAGATCGACGCGAGCACCCCTTCAGCAGCGCCAATTGCAACCTCATTGATGGCAATTGCCATCAATGAGGCGCTACCTGACGACGTGCTGTTGCAGATCCTCGCCGAGCTCGACTTTGAGGACAGGGTTTGGCGTATCCCTTAAGGACGACCGACATATTGCCGAGATGATCCGAAATCGTTCGAGAGCAGCCCGTCCAAGTTTGATAGCTCTAGCGGCACCCACAGTGCGCATGTGCAGAATGCGCACTGTGGGTGCCGTCTGCCGGCGGTGGCGGCGCCTGGCATGCTTGACTGGCTCTCGCAGCGTCTGGCGGGCAGTCTCTTTCAGCCATGTGCGCCCTTGCAATGACGTGCAGCACCTGCGCTGGCTGAGCACAAGGGCTGCGCACCTCGAGTCGCTCGAAGTGGGAGGCGAGGTGCGTGTGCGCCGTCATGCATGCGCGCCAAGACATTGTCAGAATTTCTGGCAGTGTGATGGCCGCTGCCGCCTCCCTGAAATGAGAGCCAGGATGCACAGCCTCCACATGACATTTTCGACTAGACACACACTTCATGTGCTGACGAAATGGTGTGCTCTTTGCGGTTGCTGGTCATGCACAGAGATGCAAAGGTGCCTGTTGACACTCGTGGCACAAAGCTGTCTATAGAGATGGCTTTCACTTCTGTTGCCGTAGCATGCGGATGTGAGCGAAGGCTGGGTCCGCAGCGCCATCGGCATGCTGACACCCTATGGCAGACTGCGCCGATTGCACCTGCAGACCGACCACTGCTCGTCGAGCCTGCTGTCCCTGCTGCCGCTGCTGCCCAGCCTGGAGAGTCTGCATGTGCATGGCTTGACAATACCGCAACTCCCTGCTCTCAATCTGAGCAGCACCCTGCGGACGCTGACGCGGCTGTCGACGCTGGAGCTCAGCGTCCTGGTAGCCGAAGAAGCATTCGTGCGTGCGGGCCCCGACTACGAAGATGACTATGGCGTTGTCGCGGAGAGCATTGGCATCTTCGGCGGCGCCGCCGGCTTTCCGGAGGGCATGCTCAACTGCACAAACCTGCAGCACCTGTCAATCGACAATGGCGAGACGTGCGGCGGCGACCGAGAGGAAATTTTGTGGGTGCTACCAGTTGACATTGGGACCTGCCTGCCCATGTTGCGGCATCTGGCATTCCGCCAGTGCAATGATGCAGAGCGAGCTGCCAGAAAGCATTGGCCGGCTCAATACGCCTGACACATCTCACAGTCAAGTCAACCCCGCAGCTGCCCCACTGGCCATTCCGGTTTGTCAGGCTGACAGCCTCGTCCCTGCGTCCCTTGCGATGCTGACAAATCTCAGGGAGCTGCCTCTGTCGGTGGAGAGGTTCCCGCCGCCGCTATTTGCGCAGCGGGGCTGCATCACCCGCCTGTCAGTCAACAATCTTGCCAACAAGCGGTCAGAGGCGTGCAAATTCTTGCTGGCCTTCCAGCATCTGCAGGCGGGTGAGGCACTTGATGTCAGCAGCAGGTCGGACATGGACGCAGACGAAATGCCCATTTAGAAGCACTGGGCGCGGGCAAAGGATCCGTTTTCAGGCAGTACGCTGAAGGAGGGCAGATGGTGGGTGTGAAACGGCTCGCGATCAGGCGCAGTGTACATATTGTTAGATTGTCGTTCTGAAAATGTACTCTACAGCTACAGGAGAGCGTCTCCCGAGTTCGATGTAACTGCAAGCCGCTGAAAATCCACTAATACACAAGCACATAGTGGCTGTCGAACTTCCACACCATCTCCAGCCCAGTTGCACGCTCCACCTCACCCACACATGACTTCGTGGAGTTGCAATATATATCAATCCTGTGCTCGAAAGCATGCTCCTCACAGCCCTTGCCAAGCTCCCTCACTGCCTCTCGCACGCCGACACCAAGAAAGCATACTCTGTTGCCCGCTCCGCAAAGTGGTCCCGCTCATTCCCAAAATGCCCGCCGGCGCGCCTCGGCAGCAGGACTGCAGGCGCCACGGCATCAGCCTTAGTGGCTGACCCTGCCGCCTGCCGCTGCCGCGCCGCCGCCAGCGCCGCCACCCACTTGGCGGGGCCCCAGGCCGGCACCCGGCCATCGTCGGCGGCAACGCTGACCAGCACCGGGGGCGTCTGCGGCGCCGGCTGCTGCAGCAGGCTATGGTAAGGGCAGATGGCCGCCATCTGTGGAAGGGAAGACGTATTTTCTTGAGAAAAGGGATCGATGGAGGTTGTAGCCGATATGTAAAAGTCTGGGTCCTGCAGGCGGCTTTCCTGCAAGCTGTGAGGCAGGCTCGCTGAGGCCCGCAGCTTGAACTTCACGTGGGCATAAGCGGTACTGTCTCTGCCATCGAGATGGCAGCAATGCAATTGAGGCGATGCTGGCGGCAGCGCCTTGCCCTGGTCAGGTGCATGCATTCCAGGCAACAGCGCCGGACTCACCGCGTCAAAGGCAGCGGCGTCGCCTGCGGCGTCACCCCACTCGGACGCCTCATGCGCCACCAGCGGCGCCTGCGGATCCAGTGCCGTTGACACCATGTCCACAAACGGCGCCCGCAGCAGCGCAGCCCCCAGGTCGCCGCTTCGCCTGCGTAAACACACAATGCGCATATAGCGCAATACACAATGCGCATATGGCAAGGTGCACATACGATGTGGACTTCAGGGTGCTGACGCAGGTGGCGATCGATGCTGGTGAAACGAAGAAACAAGGGCACTTCAGGTGAAGGCAATCTGCAAGCAGCACCCAACTGCAGCAACAAAGCAAGCAAGAATAGCATGTGTAGTGCTGCGACACTGCCTTTCGGTTGAACTTGTGACGAGATGTTGTCCAATTCGCCAGCGCACCTGGTCACGAGCGCTGCCGCCAGCAAGCCGCCGGCACTGGTGCCCTCCACTGCCACACGCCTTGAGCAGCTGAGGCCTGCAGCAAGGGACATTCGGGAATAGTCGTATCAGTTTTTTATTTGACTGGGCCACTAGCGCAAGAATTCCCAAGGTCTGCTCCTGTCGCATCGCTTCAAGGGGGGGGGGGGGGGGGGGGGGGGCGCCCCCACCCCCC
>JAABUL010000147.1_pt1 | contig 142118 bp, 124 predicted proteins | sample 5559151 | NCBI WGS metagenome assembly JAABUL01 (sample SAMN10711876, study PRJNA513368) | rock metagenome | isolation source: Antarctica rocks | place: Antarctica: Victoria Land, Pudding Butte sud | reverse complement strand
GCTGCCGAATGAGCTCGTTCATTTTGATGACCTTTTCGAACTGCTCCGGAAGGAGGCTTTCGCCTTTATCTTTCTTTTCTCTCAATTCCCTCGCCTGCCGTAGTTTTTTCTTCAGGTTCCGCGCTTGCTTCTCTTTCTCCGCTTCGGTGTCTATAGCTGCCTCTGCTGCCTTGGCCGGTGGTGCCTCCGGCCGCCAATTTTCTTTCCCCAGAGCTGATTTTTCCGAGGAAACGTGTGTCTCATCGGATTCCCCGTTCACAATAGCTTTCACACTGCCACCCTCCTCAGCAGCCTTGGCTTTCTTCCGCGCCTCCCGCCTCTTCGCGTTCTTTCCACTGCCGGGTTTCTCATCCTCTTTCAGATCTAAGGCCCCTGCACCCGGCACACCTCCAGCCCCTCTAGTCTTCCATGCTTCAGCAGTGCGGTTCTTGTAAACCTCAACATCCTCAGGCGGTTTGTAGCCGGGGCGGATCTTGATTTCTTTCCGCTTCGAGCCGTCAGGACGTACGGAAGCGGGGATGTGTCGATCCCCATCTGGTGTAGATATGATTCCAGATTTTGTCCCAGAGTCGGAGTTGTTGCCGGATTTGGCGCTCGGAGAGTGAGAAGTGGGCATGGTTGTAGTTGGAAAGGTTGCGGAGTGTTTCTGAGCGGAACACGCAAGGCTTAGGGCTTCGGATTTATATCCTTCATGTTACGATACGTGCTTCACGAATATTTGAATAGCTTTGGAAAGTTGGCAGTATGTGTTGTGCTCTGTAGGATGTTTGACAAGACAACGTACAAGGTAGGGTAGGCGCAAGCGAAAACCGAATTCATCTGATTTTAAAGAGAGCCCTTTTCCACAATCGGACAAGCTTGTTGTATCTCGTAGATATGATAGTCTTTATGTCATAAAAAACATAATACATGCTCAACATGTGATATACGAGATGCAGACTCAGCGATGTTAATTTTTTACATTATCATTTTACGATTTCGAAAGTTTGTAAACTAAATTTCGATGCGGCAGGTTTTGGAAAAAGGCTACAGACTTTTGCACACGACGATAATCTGCGTGCTGTTTTCGAACGAGTAAAGAGGGACATGAGACATTCACAATCGGCGCTGATCTGCAACGATAGCCTTATCGAAGAGCGAATGGCAAAACCCGTCGACCACTGCAACCAAGTCTTTCGCATGGGAAAGACTTAGTCGCTGCCCATCCTCATCAACGCAGCCCTCTTGTCTCATCTTTTCTGTTTCACTTTGAATGAAGTGGATGGCTTAGCTAGTGGACAGTTCAGCGACTGAAGTCGCTGCTTGTCAGTAGGGAAATTGGCTTGTAAGATCTCTTAGCGAATCCAAATGTCATCTTCCAACATGCCCCTTCATATCAAGTTCTCTGACGACCACTTAGTTTGTATCACGCTGCAAGGCCCTCTGCCGAGCGCTGCCAACTGAAGCACAGGATATCATCCAAGACATTAGTCGGCATCATGATCAAGGTAAGCGAGGGAAGAGCTTTTTGCTAAAGGTACAACAAGTCAAGGCAGACAACATTGGCATCTCGGAGATCCTTGAACCGTTTTACAAGTCATGGACAGAATCAGAGGCTCCTTCACCCCATATAAGACGTTGAGTGCAGGGTCCTTATTCTCTTAAAATCCGTTTGGCCGTACCCACTTTGATTATCTTTCATGCGCAAGCAGATCTGGTCTCCCACAGAGAAGCAGAACGCCTTTTCCTTGAAGAGGCACGCCGTAGTTGGGAGCATCAGGCGGTACCTTCACGCTCGTAAACGATTCACTTCCTCCCGTGTTTGACCGGACACCCAGTGTGTACGAGCCTCAACCGTCGTGTCTTGAGCGCTGTGTCATTCATTGCATCTCTATATTGTTCCTGGAACGTGAAAAACGCTGTTGGGAGTAGCGAAGCTAAATGATACACAAATGGTGTACCCCAATTCGAGCCATTCAAATGGCTCTGCCGAAGGAAACAAGAAGGGCGGTGGCCGCTCGCCAAGGAAAGATAACAGAGAGGTCCGCTCCACGTGAAAGGAGAATGAAGATGGCCGCTCAACGGGAATACAGAAGGCCAACGCAAAGATTGCAAGAGTACCGCCCAACACCAGCTTTTCAGATTTGATTCATGAACAAGTCGACGAGAGCATAGATGCAATTAGGCAAATATTCGGGATTCTTCATTAAGTAAATCATTACAAAGGGTCGATAGAGGATGTGCAGGAGGCTTGGTCGTTACATTGAAACAGAAAGCCGAAGTCTGCACATTGCAGGCCAAAGTGGAAACCATGAATGTCTCGCAGACAGAGAAGTGGAAACACTCTTTCGCGGAAAGTGCAACATAAAACCTCGCAGAGCAGGTCTAGATGACGAGATTGCGAATATGAAGATAAGGCTTGCGACAAATAAGTCTAAGATGAAAAAGAAATTGAGACAGTAAAGTCCAACATGGAAAAAGTGACGGATGCGAAATGGGAGGAGACAAGAATAAACCTGAAGAAGGTGGATCGGCGAAGATCGAAGAGGCAAGGCAGCAGCACAAGAATGAAATTCAAAGATTTGAAATCAGAGGTAAATGTTTAAGGAGTGCAACAAAACCACAAATGATCAAAGGGAAGAGGCTGAAAATGGGTGGTTTGTACAAGTAGAGAACCTCAAGTGTGATTAGAGAGCCTGCAGAACGCGCATCCGGGAAATAGAGTCGGAGCTCGATCAGATGAAAACTCTCTCATCAGTTTCTACATTCTTGACAACACGTGTTACTCAAAACTTTATTCCATCGAATTATGCAACGGTGATGTTTCGCGGAGTCTTCAAAGGAATCGGGAACCCGAAATAAATCGCGAACTGACTGTCGGAAGTGGATTCTGCACGTCCTAGCTAAGAGCTCTTCTGGAGGCTAAATACTATTGCAAACATCGATCATTTTGGTTGAGATAAGAGCCACTCTAACGGATCTCAGTTTTCAGCCAAGCCGAATAAGTCAAGCATTGTGCAAGCCGTCAATGGAAGCACCACCATTTACAGAGACCGGGCCAGGATCAGCTCCAGGCGAAGCTTGAAGCTATTGCGGATTTGGGAGACCTTGAGGAGACATAGTTGCTGGGTGAATTTGGCTACGAGCCTTCGGCATCGCTCGATCCTTAGGACTGGGATTTCGTTCGTTACGAAAAGGAGACCGGTTAAGGCGCTATCATACTACCTTCCAAAGAAATTCAAGAAAAGCTGCCCTCGCAGTCTACTTTGGTCCGGACGGTGGCAAGCCTCGGGTTCTGTACAAGGGGGTGGCTCTTTCCCATACCTTACTGGTCTTCCGCCTGGGATGTCAGAAGTGAGCGTAATGAAGTCAGAAGAGGCGGACTTTAGTCATTCCCGGCGCAAAATACTATGAACGGTTCGGATGCCCTGAAGAGAAATTTTGCAGTTCCTAGGCTAGCCGTTGATATAAGTTTATTAAACTTATGCAAATAAATCAAATCTAGCTCGGTAGCTTGCTCCCTGTTCTCCGGAATAGCACCACAATAACAGGGCTCATTTCGGCAAGTGCAAACGATGCACACATAACAAGCCATCCAAATCTTTCTTTTACTGGACCTGCCCATAACGGACCAAGAACCAACCCCGCTGCGAAAGCCATATTCATAAACGCATAAGCCTGTCCGCTTAGCTCCGAGTAATTTCGAGTGCCCCTTGATCTCATCACTTTGGAAATTCTATCCGCAACAATGGATATAGCTGCCATATGCGGGATCACAGCTGCAAACATAAAGACTCCAATCCAGAATACAGCAAAACAGAAGCAAACCTTCGTGGCGAAGGAATCGCCACTCGCATATCCAAGGGCAACGAATAAAGGTCCGAGAGCGAGAAATGATGTGAAGGAGACCCGACGCGGTCCAAAGCGATCGGAAACACGTCCTGCCAGCGGTCCAAGAAGGCCGGGCGCAATCAAAACGAGTAGCACAAACCCACTGCCGCTTGAAGACCATTTGAAATTGGATTCGAGGTAAAGAGGAATTGTCTGCAGCTCCAAGTTAGGAACTCTACACAAGCCAGGTTTCCCCTGAAGCAGCTGAAAACAGTCCCCGGTCAACTCACTGTCTCTAAGGCAGTCCGTGTTGCCGAGATTATCAGAATTGCCCACAAACTTAAGAGAAAGTCCGTATCGCTCAACAGAAGGAAATATTTAGATTTTCCCGGCTGTTCAACGGGATCCTCCGTGCTATCACAAAGGTTGGAATCGAATTTTGATGTGTTCTGGCTAGGTCCACCGTTTTCAAAACTACTACCTTCGTCCCTTTCGAAGAATTGTCTTGTGTCTTCGTCTTGTGTGCCATACCCCCCATGGTCAAGATTCGCGGTACTACTTTCTTGAAGTCGTGTGAATTCTTCTTCCCCTCTGAAAGTGGATGAACTGTATGGTGTGTCCATCTCCAATGCCTCATCCACTAGGAACAGACGTAGGATGATGTCGATTGAGATGACAGTAGCAGCTAATGCAAAGACTGCGAAATGGCCAAAATGTTCAAAGACCACGCCACCAGCGATGGGCCCAAAGAGATCGCCCCCAGCAGTACCCATTGTGACCCAGCCCATGGCTGCACCAGTAGCGTCTGCTCCAACACGAGTGCTTAAGAATGCTGTTCCCGACGTCCACACAAAGGCCCCTGAGGCACCCTGCAAGATGCGCGCCACGACGAGAATTGCGACGTGATTGCCCATGAAGAACATGGTAGTGGATACCGCAAGCACTATCAAGCCTGCCATGAAAGGCGTCTGCTTCGACTTGGTTCGGTCGATATACGCTCCAAGGAGTATTGAAGGGAAGGATTAGACTGTAGTGTAGATAGAAAGCCCAACATACTTACTCGGAGTAAACAGGAAGGCTCCTCCGTATGTTGCTAGTAAGACGGAGGTCCAGAATTGAACTGACCAGAGTTACATTTTAAGTATGAAGCATTTCCTGACCAGATGTTCTCCACACGAGACGAACCTTTGTCGGAAGGAACTGCCAGCCCGGCTTGTAGCATCATGGGTAATATGGGTATAATCTTAAAGCTATCAGCTCAGTCCGCGTATTTCACTCAATGATTGGAACATACAAGGTCATAGAGAAAGGTATCCTGCGTTGGTACGGTCGGTGTTCAGTATTTCCCAGAGTACTTATCTCCAAAAGAAGCGTTGAGATCAGACATACTGTGAACGCTGCGACTGAGACTACAAGAACGGCATACTCAGCTGAAGAACGAAATGTAGCAGTGTTGATTGCCATTCCCGCGTTGAAATAATGTATAAGACTATCAAACTGACAGGAGATAGGATCGTAGAGGTCTCGTGGACTTTGGGACTTGGAGGCCAACAACACCTCAAGAGTAAAAAATACGGGAACAACGAAAAACTGATGACATTGAAGCGTCATCGAAACTCTTCGAGATGAGCAACAAGGTGGCTTCCGGCTGCACGTTTCATGCCGTATGTGGTGTCGGAATCTGCCACTCGAAGATCGACCCTAACACGAGAAGGAGATTGATTGGTACAGCATCACGATTGGGTTCGTATGCACAATAAATTTTGTTTTAGTGATTGTTGGGCTATACCGAACATCTACGGATCTGGACGCAGGAAGAGTATCCTTACCAAGAATCGTTTGAGGCCTGGCCCAACTAGGTTTTCTTGACTGCATGAAGATTTTAGATGCCGTATCTTAGTGGTTTCTTGGTTGAATAGGCCATCAGCATGCTACTGCTTTTCCGAAGCGCATCGTCGTCGTCTGATAGTTCGATGAATCAAAGGGTTCCAAAGATTTCCCGAAGGCCCCGTCAAAGAAGACGGCAGAAAGACAGCGATTGAGCAACCATGGAGCGTCAGTGGCAGTCAAATGAACCTCCTCTTGCAGCAATCGAAGAATGCAAAACCACATTTGATCTCCTTCACAGCCGCATCAGCTCCGATCCAGGAGTCCCGGTGCAGGATCCCACGACTTCCTTCTGGCAACAAACCCCTCTGTTTCCAGACCTCGTCAATATGAAATCTCAAAATCTCCCAGAATCTGCCGATATTGTCATCATCGGCTCCGGAATTACAGGCTTGAGCGTGGCATATATCATTCTGACAGAACTCAAAGCGATGGGGATGCAGCGACAAGTAGTCATGCTAGAAGCCAGACAAGCTTGTTCAGGAGCTACAGGCCGCAACGGTGGGCATATCAAGGTCGCAGCTTACGAAGTTTACAGTCGAAACAAGGCAAGATAGGCAAAGAACGGGCGAAGGCCATTGTTTTGTTCCAGCTGAGGCATCTGCCGACTCTTATGGATTTAGAGCGAGCGAAGAATCTGGAAGGCGCGGATATTCGGAATGTCGAGACAGTAGATTTGTTCATGGATGTTGCGATGTTTCTGAAATCACAGGAGATGGTGGAGGAGCTGAGGGACGATCTTCCAGAACTCGCCCAAGACGTGCGAATTTGGGAAGGTGATGCTGCCCGAAGGGTGAGTTGAGTTATTGGAAGTGTTGCTTTGACGCCGAGACTGACGAGGGTAGCGCTTTGAAGTTGGTGCTCATGTCATCGGCGCAATATCTTATCACTCAGGATCCATCTGGGCGTATCGATTCGTCTTATCATTATGCTCATATCTACTCTCGACACACCCAGAGTTCTCCCTCGAGACCGATACCCCAGTGCAAGAAATTAAAACCATTGATTCCTCCGAGAGACCTTTCCAAGTTCTCACAGCTCGTGGCGAGATTTTCACAAGTCACATAGTTCATGCCACAAATTCTCATGCCAGCCAACTTGTTCCAGGATTTTCTGGGAAGCTATTCTCCATAAGAGGCCAAGTAAGTGCTCAGCGACCTGGCAAAAAGTTTCCCCGGCTTGATGGATCCAGATCTTGGAGTTTTGTACAGAAGAAAGGATTTGACTACGTCGTCCAAAATCAAGGAAAGCACAGTCAAAATGCTGAAAATGGAGGGGAGTTAGTGACAGGCGGTGGGCTCTTCCAATCTTCGATGGGTATGGATGAGTTCGGATTGACAAGCGATGACAAGACAGACCCAATTATTGGCGCATACCTTGGGGGCATTTTGCCCACAGTATTTGGGACGGAAAATTGGGGCGAGGATGCTCCTCGGGGAAGGATGGAGAACATGTGGGCCGGAACGCTGGGATACACCGCCGACATGCAGCCCATGGTTGGGAAGCTGGATCAAAATCTGACCGGCCGGAGCCTCAAGTCTCACGCCTCTTCAGGGAAAGAGCACTCTGGCCCCGGCCCTGCTGAATGGGTGTCGGCAGGATACAATGGTGAAGGCATGGTGCATGCATGGCTTTGTGGCGTAGCTGTCGGACTGATGGTTCTTGGTCGTGATGAAATAGAAAGATCCAACGAGAGTGGAATACCTGAAGGAAAGGTAGAGGATTGGCTGCCGAGGGAGTTTCGATGTTCGGCCGAAAGGGTTTTTTAAGCCAATGTGTATACATTGTTGGCCTTGATGTAAGTTCAATGGCTTTCTGGCCGTCGGGTATAAACATATATGGACCACCGGACTGCTTCGCCTTGATCCGCTTCTCGCTCACCAGATGTACCTACTGTAGTAGCAGATCGGCTATTGTGCTGAATCGCGACGCAAGTCTCGTTCCGAACACTAACTTTATCTTGACACAGCTACTGGATATCCGCAGATGTTCTTCCACCTTCGAGAGTAGGCGTGTCTATCTAATGTAAAGGCGCTTTGCACCGAAGATATCCGGAGGGGTAATTACTCCGAGCAATAACGACAAGAAGAGCGTCAAGAAGCACAAGGTATCTAAAAGTAATGAGACCTCGGCCTCATCGCAGCGAACTTAACGCAAGCCTTGATGCAGTTCAGTGAAATGTTCATCGCGCTACGTTGCGCCACCTGCATGTTTCCATTAGTGTCTGAGCTCGCAACCGTACGCACATGACGGTCACTTCAGTAACCAAGCTAGGCCCAAATTGATTTAAAGTAAGAATACTCATTGATATTCAAATTGAACGTGTTGAATATAGTTCTTGTCTATTGAGGCCAACTAAAAGCTGGCCACGCCGTAGGTATTTCCTTAGACTCGTGCACTCATCAGCCTCATAGATGCAATTGCTTCAATCCCAGCGAGTTCAACAAATATCGCCTCTATTCCAAAATATCTCGTTCAGGTCTCTAGATCAGCTAGCAGGATGGACACAACTGTGAGACTCAGATTTATCAAGCTTGTCGCGATGCCGTATCCGATTATCACCAGATCTGTTTTGACATCGTCTTCAGCTTTGAGCTCTCTGCCAAGACTTGCTGCTTCATATGATTCAATGTTGTTCGATTCCATGACTAACACTTCATTGCCCTGGTCGAAATTGTCGTCGGCGACAGCTAAGCGAGAATACTCAGATTCATCTAAAGTTGTGGCAAGCAACACACTCTGTTCGATTAACGTAGTTTGTACAGGAGAAGCAGAAATGGACACTTCTAAGATGATTTTGGCGATACTTGGCCATAGCGCTGCCGCGTAGAGTGCATATGCCGTTTCTAGCACGCAGAGCGGTAATATCTGTTAACTCATGATAAATAGAAAGAGAAGGTGAGCGAAACCCGTCATAATACTCGCGCAGAAGATGATCATTGAATGATTCTCAAAGCGCTGAAATTCAAGTAGAAAGCCGAAGAATAAAACAAGAATTATCGAAATAACGTCTGGAAGGCTTCTTCAGTGTTAGCAGCAACTTCAACTACTCGACATTCTGGGAGCAAATATACCCCACTGCTGATCCTGCAAGCGCCAAGTCACCCCCATAATATGCTGCAGCTAGAAACCTCGATGCAGAATTCTTGAATGAAATCATACATCCATAAATGGCCATGCTGTTAATAGCAGTTATCCAGAATGCACCTGGGAGATTTCGCAAGCTGATGATACAATGTTGTACCTGACTTATGAATGTGCGCCTAGCTGGTGATATTGTCAACACCGTCACGACTTTATTCGACGTTGTGCCGACCAACAAGATTGTAAAAACACCGCATATGCACACCACAAGAGCCAGAACAGAGAGCCAGAATGCAGTAACGACGCCGGAACTTTGTGTCACTCGTGAAATGATGAGTAGATTTGCAACGCCACCTAGCCGTGAAATGCATGTAAGAATCGCCAGTGAGAGCGATAGTTCTGTGTTTCTTGAATTCTGTAAGCAAAACCAAGAAAGACTCTGATTGCCAATCAGGGTCAACTCACCGAAACCAAGCGCTGACAACTCCACTGACAGCAACTCCTGCTACCTCGCCACCCAGGCCTAGGGCGATTCGTCCGATCACTAGCAGTAATCCCAATATAGTCTTCACTCCTAAAACGAACATGATATGCCCACATACTATGGACCCCAGGGTCCAGACGAGGGTTCTCGCCGTACCGTATTTCTCAGCCACGAACCCACCAACAAATGATAGAACGATGTTTGGGAGCGAGTACACAGTATATAGAACTGAGATGGTATATGCATACTCTGTATCACTGAGATAGAGATGCGCTTGGAGATGTGTGGAAAGGGAGGCCGGAAGATCATAAACTGTCACAGAAGGGGTTTAGCATAATGTGTAGTCCCCAAAATTTGGGAGTGCGAGAGTACCGAAGAAAATTCCCCACATGAGCCCAGACATGGCGGCAAGGGCTACATATCTTTGTTTCCCCTCTTCTATGGCTGCCATATTTTCGTGGCTATCGTGGTCGTCAGAACTTCATGGCTTCGCGAAAGCCTTATGCCCGCCGTCACCGATGCGAATGATCGAATACCACCATTAAGATACCATCGTATTGCCCTCGCAGAATGCCAGGAGACCATAGTTCTGTCAACTGTTGCAGAAGCTAGGTAGAAGGCGGCATGGGAAGTTGGCGACAGTCAAGTAAGACATCTGCTGATGCAGCCCAAGCATGAGCAGAGGGCCAAACTTGGGGAAAATAAGAGTCATTCCGCAGCCTCTGCATTAAAACACTGATCACAGGTTTAAATGAGAATCGGTTAGTTAGAGTATTACAAGTAGTCGTGTTTAGTACGCCGCGTAATACAGTAATAATAGTTCCGAATACGGCTTTGGATCGAAAGTTCGAATTTTCTCACTACCGAATTAATTGAGATATAAGATATGGCTCTAGTATAAGGGGTGTTTGCGTATGAAAGGTGGTTTTTTTTTGGACCGCTGGCTATACATATGGGGGTACTGGTCTATAAGAGAGTGTTTCTCTACTTGATGAAAGGATGCCTTGAATTGGTAGAAGACGTCCCTTATTCGTATCTCTATGTAGATTTCTCATTAGCGCGGTGAAAACTAATTAGTCACTAGGAAATAGTTCTAGGTACAAATCTCATGTAAATTACCCGTTGTTCGAATAAGATATGGCTTTCATATATTCTTTTTTTCTTCGTATAAGAGATGGTTCTACACAGGTCTAATCCAGCAGAAATCGTATAAAACTGCTGACTTACATCTCAATTAACTCGGTATTTGATACCAAGATATTAAGGTACCTTAACATCTCGCCAGCCGATGGCATAGAAGTCGATAACATTTTAGGCGTGCATACGAGGGTAGCGCCGAACTGTCGAACCTCAACTTCCGCACGTCACTGTCACATCAATTCCACTTGAGTGTACTTCAGTCCATCTCAGGCGGTCAACCCGTCAAAATGCCTGGTGTAAGTTTGTGTACTTCCTCTTACTCTGATCAACGCTAATTGAAGTCCAAGATCGCTTCCGCTGTCTACAAGCAAGTCCACCGAATCCGAACAACTGGGAAAGCCCCACTAACATTGGTGAAGCTCCATATATCGGCAAAACGTTACCTTTCTGGCTGCCGTGTTTATCGGTGCATTCACCTTTGAGATGTGAGAAGCATCAGCCGGCTAGGAGGATGCTCATATACAGGTACTAATTAATATTGTTACAGTGGTTTTGATAGCGCCATAACGAAGTTCTGGGACACAAACAACAAGGGTGTATGTTGAGGGATGCATATTCTGACATGTCATTAAGTTGCTGATGGCCCTTTCTAGCGACAATGGAAGGACATCAAGCAGAGATATATTCAGCATGACGATGAATGAGCTTGGGCTCGGTGCTGTACATAGTTTGGAGGGCAGCGAAGAAGACATCAAACAGAGAACAAGATCGTGGCCGCCACTACAGACGTACGCGCTACCATGCACGACTGTTCGTTGGGACTTGGGAAGGGTGATGGTTGGCGTATCCTGGCTTTTGAGGTTGTAACAACAATGTCAACATAGATCAAAACCTTAGAACAAATCTCTCATGCTCCTCAACCAGTAGACTGCTCTTTGATTCACTTTGGAATCTTAGTGTTTTGGCTCTTATACTTGTCTCGTAAGCTCGTCCATCTTGCACTTGATTCCAAGTCCGAACACAACACCGACGCTCACCAACTCCACTTTCAAGGCTTGACAAAGTCTGATATCTTGGTTCACATATGATGAAGAAGGCTTCTATATACTACTGAGGCCTCTTGTGCTAAGGAGATAGCGATAGGAAATATCCGCTTTTGCTGGGCCTCAAATCATCAAAGCAACAATCACCACTAAGCATAGTGATGGGCCAGCCATGAGCCTGTCTCGCAACGATGCTAATCCTAAGCCGTGAAAAACGGCTTTGCCAAATTCTCTGTGACCTTCCCCGAGCGCACGGGTATCGATATGGTACCGAAGCAAGTCAGGCGCTCCAGCAAGCCCTTTTCAGGTCGCTAGCAGCTGAGAACAATGATTACCTCCGCATACTCTTCAAGGGGAAGGTCCCCAGGGCTAAGAAGGACTGGATCCTGCGAGATTCCCAAGGGATGGTAGAGGGTGCAGAGTACATGGAGGCAGCTAGGGGCAAGCCTTGTGGGCATATATTCAAGAGTGGGGAGGCTACATATCGGTGCAAAACGTGTACTCTGGATGATACATGTGTGCTTTGCAGCCAATGCTTCGACTCATCAGATCATGCAGGACATATGGTTTACGTCAGTACGTCACCTGGCAACAGCGGCTGCTGCGATTGTGGAGACGCAGAAGCCTGGAGGTTGCCCGTCAATTGTGCTATACATACTTTGGATACTTCAACCGTGGCTGGCATGCAAAGAGAAGCGCAAAGACTTCCGGATGACTTGGTGGAGAGCATTAGGATGACTATTGGCCGGGCTATTGACTACATGTGCGATGTGATATCTTGTTCACCGGAACAGCTTCGCCTCCCAAAAACAGAGCAGACCATTAGAGAGGATGAACGGTTGTCTTTTCTGGCCTCCAAGTGGTACGAAGAGGATACAGATACAGACCCGGAGTTTGCACTGATTCTGTGGAACGACGAGAAGCACACGGTTGATGAAGTACAAAACCAGGTAGCTAGAGCTTGTAAGAAGGCGCTCTCATTTGGTCTAGATAAAGCCAACGAGACGAACGATATGGGACGCAGCGTCGTTAGCTACTCTAAAGATATTGGCAAGCTCCTAAAGACAGCCAAGATCATCGAAGCTATCAAAATCACGGTTACTATAAGATCTTCGCGGGACACGTTCCGAGAACAGATGTGTGGTACCATCATAGAATGGCTGGTGGATATTTCAGGATGCATTGTTGGAGAAGATAATACTATTCTACGCCAAATACTCTGCGAGGAGATGTTAAAAGTCTGGCGCACTGGTAGTAAAGCAGTCAACTCAACAGTTGGCAAGAATGGTATCGATGATCATGAGATCGACGAGTCCGCCGAGATAAGTGAAAATATGCTCAACCAAGCAGCACGACGCGATGCCTTGGCTGGTCATCTCAGAATTGTTGGAAACGAGAGCGATTCAGACCTGAACACCAATGATCACGAGAATGACGACGGAGACGATGAGGCGGACAGCCAACTTAATGATGATGAAATGGAGCTAGATCTTGAAATAGTGAATGTGGACCCCAATCGAGACCTAGAGATGCGGACGGCGGACATGGAGGAAACCGAAGTTTCGGAGGCCACGTATGCCGGCTACCCTCCACCTCCACCTCCTCCTCCCCATCCTCCACCAGCGGCCCAATCGCTCCAACAGCTTATAGGCCGCGATCACGCGCCGACGTTCTCGGATTCCGATGGTGGTGACCCCATTCCAAAAGTCAACATCGAGATTCCAAAGACGCCATGGCATACACGTCGAAAGTTTTTCCAAGCTCGTCCTCCTGGATATTGGCTCGAGCAGCCGCAAGGGTACGTATCGAGAGAGCCCGTTTTGTTACATGAGGATCTTCGCCAAAGAGTCAGACTGGATTGGATGATCTTATTTGATCTCCGGCTTTGGAAAAAAGCTCGGATCGATCTACGAGACCTGTACATCAGTACGGTTGTGACAGTTCCTCAATTCAAGCGCATCTTAGGCCTACGGTTCGCCGGCCTGTATACCGTATTAGCCCAGCTATATCTTATTGCGGACCGCGAACCAGACCATTCGATAATCAATCTATCCTTACAGATGCTTACCACCCCATCGATAACGCAAGAAATCGTGGAGCGCGGCAATTTTCTCACAAACTTAATGGCCATTCTCTATACCTTTCTAACAAGCCGTCAAGTAGGCCATCCGTGGGAGATGTCCAGCAGTGCTACATTATCATTCGATACTGGATCTGTCACGAATCGCCGAATGTATCACTTCTTCATGGACTTAAAGTACCTCTTCGGCTCAGACTATGTTCAGAATAAGCTTCGTACCGAGGAAAGGTACATCTTGCAATTTCTCGACTTGATCAGGCTACCCCAAGGCATATGTCCTAACGTCAGAGCTGTTGGAGATCATGTAGAGTACGAAACTGATGCGTGGATCGGTGCATCATTACTAACAAGAGAGATAAACAAACTCTGTCGGCAGTTTGCAGACTCGTTCAAATTGAGAGAGGATGACGACGGTTATAGTCTAGCAAAAGCGATACGTACAGTAGCGAAAGCGACTGTTGTCAATGCCACAGGGGCGGAACGTGTGCGGTTTGATCAAGCTGAGATAAAATCTGAAACCCGATTCAAGACGCTGCTGGCTTTCGAGTTCGATGCAGACGAACATGGGCATGCCCCTCAGTACTCCGTTGTGGATTTTGTGGTAGAAAAAGAACCTATCAGTTTTCACCATGCACTCCATTACACACTCTCGTGGCTAATAGATTGCGGTAAGAGCATGTCTGAAGATCAGCTAAGACACCTTCTATACTTCACGTTGAAGGATCTGAAAGAGCCACCTCCATATCGAGCATTGGTTCCTGATTTTGATCCTGAAAGCTATCTAATGGCTCTTTTCGACTCACCCTTACGTGTATGTGCTTGGCTGGCTCAGATGAAGGCTGGGATGTGGGTACGCAACGGCTTGAGCCTCCGACATCAGATGGGCACTTACCGGGGTGTCTTACATCGAGATCTAGCACATCACCGTGATATTTTCCTGCTGCAAACTGCTATGGTTGTCTGCAATCCAAGCAGAGTACTGGCTTCTATAATCGACCGATTCGGAATGAACGACTGGATGAGGGGCAACTATGTTATTAGACCTGGCTACGAACCAAGTCAGCTTTTGGATGTTGCAGAGGACTTTATCCATCTGTTAATTGTTCTTTTAAGCGATCGAACATCCCTTCAGCCTTTGGAGGAAGAGACAAGCCCTCAATCACTCGCCATCCGCCGCGACATTGCTCACATATTGTGTTTCAAACCCCTATCATTCTCTGATCTCTGTGGTCGCTTGGCGGACAAGGTCCAAGATTCGGAAGAATTCCAAGATATCCTTGAGGAAATGACCAATTTCCGGGCTCCCGAAGGCCTATCTGACACCGGCACGTTCGAACTCAAACCAGAATATCTTGAAGACATTGATCCCTACATAGCTCACTACAGCAAAAACCAGAGAGATGAGGCTGAGAACGCATATCGAACGTGGATTAGCAAGAAGACTGGAAAGCCGGTTTCTGAAATCGTTCTCGAGCCACGGTTCCGACCCATACCTACAGGGGTATTCAGTCAACTTCCATCTTTTACTTGGACGACACTTTTTGCGCAGATCATGTACTACTCTCTCATGCATCCATTGAAGACCCAGATGTCACTAGAAATACCAAGCACGAGAGTCGAGGCATTTGTTCAGGTCGTATTACATCTTGTGTTATCAGCGGTCCTAGAAGACAAGACTAATGAAGACAACGGTAGCGCTGAACAACCGCAATCTTTTGCTCTTCATGCTCTATGCAAGCGTGCACACACAGGTCACTTCATGCCGACAATTTTCAGTGTTCTAGTGAAAATGCTAGAAAGCGAGGAGATCAAAGGATGCCATCCTAAGATCCACCTTATCCTGCAACGGCTCCAGCAGCGCCGGCCACGTACCTATGCATCGGCGTTGTCGCAAATTTACCCATCCCAAGAGGTACCTCAGCATATACCACAGGACAGACTTGGTACTCGGACCCCAACAACTCCGCTCGCTGTTGACCTGGAGGCTCAGCAGCGGCAAGCTCGAGAACTTCACGAGGCGAAGAAACGACAGGCATCAGACCGGCAAGCGAAGGTCATGGCACAATTTCAGAAACAGCAGCAGAATTTCTTGGAACATCAGGATAGTATTGATTGGGGTGACGACGACTTTGATGACCTAGACTCGGTTGGAACTGGTGCAACAGAAGAACACAAAAAGAAGTGGAAGTATCCAACGGGCAAATGTATCTTATGCCAAGCAGAGACAAATGACACACGACTGTATGGAACATTCGGCCTTGTCACAAACAGCACAATCCTCCGCCAGACTGATCTATACGACGCCGACTTCGTGGACGAAGTTTTTTCGACGCCAGCCGACCTTGATCGCTCAGCAGACAGTATTCGGCCCTCTGGCGTTGCCGGAAAGAATCGAAAAGTAATACGTAAACTTGCTTCTGACGGCCACGAAATACTCTCTGAGCATCAAGGACTTGGAAAGGGATTTCCATCTTCACACGTCTTGAGGGGCCCAGTATCTACTGGATGTGGCCACATCATGCATTACTCCTGTTTCGAAGGGTACTGTGTTGCCGCTCAGCGGAGGCAGCTTCAACAGATTGCTCGGAATCATCCCGAGCGGCTCAACCGGAAGGAATTTGTATGCCCCTTGTGTAAAGCACTTGGCAATACTTTCCTGCCTATCATTTGGAGAGGCAAAGAGGAGGTTTACCCGGGCCTGCTTCAAGTGGAGGACTCTTTTGATGACTGGATCAACATACACATAGGCCTTGCCGTATCACGGTTTTACAAGCAGGCGATTGTCGAGGATCGCAACCAAGGCAGCACTCGGCACCAGGATCTCTTTGTAAACTACATCTCGAAGGCCGTGATTCCCCCCCTGGCGAGCAGGCTCACCCAGTTGATCCAGCACCAGCCTACAGCTCCAACTTCGCCACAGCAATCCAATAGAAGCCCAATGCCCGGGATCTTCCCAAGTGATGAGGGCCACGGCCTCGTCTCTCTTAATCAGCCGTTGGCAGCGGACTCCTTGTTGATGCAGGAGCTCGGGTCTGTTTACAACCGGTTACGAGATACTATCAAAGCCAATGAGCTCTCCTCCCGATTCTATCCCACACAGACCGCTGGTACTACAGAAGACTTGACACAAACCGACGCCCTCGCCAAAACGCTTGGATTTTCGATTGCAGCCACAGAAGTTGCTCAGCGAGGTGTCCGGTCTGAGCCGGGAATGATCTTGCTAGACAAGATCCCGTCTCTTGCTTTAACCCACCTACGTATACTTTCAGAAACCGCGTCATCCTACATTGCCATTGGAGGAATGCGCAATTCGGGAAAAAACAGATCGGCTGTAGAGTTCTGCGAGACAAACATGAACCAGCTCTCGCAGCTCTTTGCTGGTCATCCTCAGATTGCTCCAAACCATCCGGAGTTCTGGAGCAAACACTTGATGCCGCCTGTTCTGTCACAAGATTCTTTTGTTTTCCTTACCGATTGCTCAGTCTGCCTCGTCCCTGCGTTCAACGTCGAGATCCATCACATCATCCGCTTGTGCTACCTTCTAGAAATCGTCAAAGTGGTTCTTTGCTTGAACATATCACGGTTTCCGCCTTTGCCAGCCACGTGGAACGCAGATACCCAGCTCCAAACCAATCCTGATGTTCTGCAAAGTTGTGACACCTTTATCCTGAGTATCGTCAATTACGCCAACATCGGCGGATACCGGATACCAGACAGACCCGCTGCAAATGCTTCTCGAAGCATCTACAAACTTCTTACCACCTATGCTCTACCCTTCTTACGCAAAGTCACCATCCTTTTACATGTAAGATATGGTGTTGACTTCCCTGACACTGGCTTTGCAGATATTGATGTACCAGAACTTGATCGGCTAACAAAAGCTTTGCGTCTTCCGTCTCTCCAAGAGTTATTCACGTCACTAGGGGATCTGACCGATGATAACCCCTCGGTAACTCAATCAGTGGTTGCTGGTTGGATTGATCATTGGAAATGGGAACCCCCAACGAAACTCACTGCGTCGCAAGGCCTGAGACCCAGTCATCCTGCCATTTTCGAGCTGATTGGACTGCCGAAGCACTACGACACGCTTACGCATGAGACAATGAGACGCCGATGCCCAACCACTGGGAAAGAACTTGTCGACCCCACTTTGTGTCTGTTCTGTGGAAACATTTTCTGCAGTCAAGCAACCTGTTGTAACAAGAGTGGCATCGGCGGATGCAACCAGCACATGGAAAAGTCAGTGCCAACCTTCTTCCGATTCAAATATCGTTACTCACAGTGAATCTTATAGTTGTGGGCATGACGTTGGCCTGTTTATCAACATCCGCAAATGCACCGTTCTCTACCTGCACAACAAAAACGGCAGCTGGTCCCACGCGCCTTATCTCGACAAGCACGGCGAGGTCGACCCGGGACTAAGAAGAAACCGGCAGCTATTTCTGAACCAGAAGAGATATGATGCGCTATTACGGAATGTGTGGTTGCAGCACGGCATTCCGACCATGATTAGTAGGAAATTAGAGGCGGATATCAACAATGGAGGTTGGGAGACTTTGTAAGGATGTTGGTGCTTTACTCCATCCAAGCATATAACGAGCAGGACGTGGATTCCCGGACAAGGCCAAGGAATGCTTTAAAACTGGGCGACGATTGTATGACTGAACGGGGGTTGTGGGGCGTTCGGATGAGGTACTGCAGAAGGGACACCTGCTTGTTCTCGCGGTTTTGAGTGAAGTGTACTCCATTTTCGAATAGATAGCCAATAGGTTATAGCACGGTTGTTCCGATAGGAAACCCGCGTTGTTCAAGCGTGAGCGCTAAAGGGGTACTAGGTCACAGCTTGGTTTCGTTGATAACTCTTGCGCTCGTTTGAGCGGCCGATAGGAGGAGACATTTCTTTCATGACTGTTCAATGTTTACCAAATGGTCCACCAGCTCTGCATATCCTCATTCTACGATAACAGCTTATACCCATTTTCAGCAAGTTTGTTTTCTGCATAAGGTAGCATATCTGATGTCCATGATCGCGTTTTACTTTGTTTTAAATGCCGTCGAAGTCCAGCATGATCCTTCGGTTTCTTTGAACTTTCCATCCTTTTTTTTCTTTATCTTCCATGTTCTTACAAGATGACTGGAAGCGTGCACGGCGGTGGTTTCCGGACTTGTCAGTGGACCACATGGCTGTGGCTCGCGTAGTGTGGTATACGCAATTTGTTGTGTATAAGTGCAGGAAATCAACCTCAAGATATCCTGTATACACAACTATTTGAAACCTCAATACCTAAACTCAACTCACTCCTCCCCGCGCATATATGCCCGCATACATATCCCAAACCGACACTATCCTCCCTTACCCCTCCTTCACCGCCACCCCCTTCCCTTCAGCAACATCCCTCGTATTCTGAATCTCCCACTCAAACTCCTTCAATGCCCGAATCTCACTCCCCACAAACAGCCCCCCAATCAACCCATCCAGAATCCCCGCCCCGAAATTTAACGTACTCACCAGCACGAGCAGGAACCCCACAAACGGGCGCGGAGACCACCACATTGCTACAAAGCAGCCAATGGAGATAAGGATGGAGAGGAGGAAGTGGCTGAGGCGAAGGCGACGTTGACGGCGCTCACGGAGGGTATAGGTGTGGATCATGGAGAGGATGGTTGTGTAGGTTAAGGGGGTTAGCGAGGAATAGGTTGGTGGGGGAGGGGGTGGGGAAGCGCGGGAAAGGGTGGCTTCGACGGAGAAGTGGTCGCTGAGGGAGCATTTGAGGGAGGGATGCCGTTCTGTCATGCCCAGTTTGATGGATTGAACTTGCCACGGCGGGTCTGTTGAGGTGGTGGAGGCGGTACTGTTTCCGACGAAGATGTAATCGAGTCTTTTGGCTCCTGGATCCGGGGTCTGGCTTTCAATAAACACGTCTTCGCCTCTGTCAAGCTGTTTTTGCTGTTTCTTGTTCCAGCGCCAGGTATTCATTACGCTGTCGCATGTGGCTCCATTCTCTGTCATATTGAACGACGAAGTCGGGATTTCGCGGCCTCGTTGTTGTTCTACAGCATCAATGGCGGCGCCAATTGAAGAATCCGGGTGCAGCACCCTCCAGGCGTCCTGGACCGGGGCATGAGCGGTTATTAGTTGGTGAGCAAAAGACAGGGGAAGCATGTTGAAGTCTCCCAGTCCAATCACCAGATGGCGCCTTTCCGCAGCTCCGCGCATGAGCTTTGCAATCTCCCATGCCTGGGCGGTGCGGTGACAAAGATAAGAGTCGTTTGGTTCCCCTTCATAAGGTGCATGTAGATGAGTGCAGAAAACTTCGGCAACATCACTTTGACCAGGACCCATCCTGATCTTGGCACAAGCAACACCTTTACCAACATACCAATCCCCTCGAAAAAATGCCGTGGGTCGCCCATTCAGGGAGTACCGGACCATATTGGATTCGAAGATTGGCCATTTTGAGAGTATGGCCAAACCCCCGCCGAAGATGCCGCTGTGGTAGAATTTGCTATAAGGAAGGATGTGCTCGGTCTGCCCGCGGATGCTATGGTAGTCTTCCTGGGTCCAGCACTCCTGGAGACCGACGATTTCGGGAATAGGGCTGGCGATGGCTAACTGTCTCCCAATTTCGCTCAAGCGTTCTTTGCGGTATTTAGATATGTATTTGAGACCTAAACAGTTGTATGAAATTATGTTTAAAGTTGACGGAGAATATGGATTAGATGTCATGATCGAAGACCTTTACCAAATTTTACTACAGGCAAGGAAATGCAGGCTCTAGATTGATAGAGATGAATGCGGGTGACAACACGAGCAATCTATGTGAACATTATGGAGAACATCTCTAAACAATAACGAGAGCCCATAAAGATGGGAGTAAAGGATCGACGCAACGTTCAAAAAGATAGGATTGAGAAGACGTGTATCTTCGGAAACTCTTGTACATATCTTGATGCTTCTCAGCTGATTTAGCGCTGATTAGTCGGTAATGTTCAGCCCTATCAAACGCACTTGAACGCTTGATACTCCGTTGAGGCTTGTCGACGAACAATACTTATTTGCTCTGTGAGGATCATCTACGGTATGGAAGACTCAGATCTCGAGAGCAGTCGCTCCCCCAAAAGGAGACGTGTCAATGGCAACGGAAACACCCCCCGCTACAGTTCCCCTGACGAACTTGCTGCCAGCTCCGACCATGAAGCTTCTTATAGCCATCCATACCATTCTCGCAATACCTCCAATCCCAAGCGCGACTCGGGAGAACGAGAACAGCATCTGCGACGAAGCTACGATGACTCGGGCTCCGAAGGCAGTCCGGACGAACTTGACCACACAATCCACACGTTCTACCGTGGTGAAAGCTGGAACAGGAGCCAAAGGCAATCACGCGACAAATCTGCAACGGAAGAGCGCTCAATTGAAACTCCCCGGTCAGCAACACCGCCGAGAAGGAGGCCGGCATATGTGCGATACAAGCAAAAGATGGTGTTGAAAGGCCACAGGAAAGGAGTAGCTGCGGTGCGGTTCTCCCCTGATGGGCGAATGATCGCCAGTTGCTGTAAGTTGAATGCTCTCCAAGGACCAAGTCAGTAGGAGCTGACTGAAGTCTTTTGTCAGCGGCTGACGCGACGATCAGGATATGGGACACTGCTACGGGCAAGCACCTGCACTCGCTCGAGGGCCATCTCGCGGGCATCTCCACAATTGCGTGGAGTCCCGATTCGAAATCGCTCGCATCGGGGTCTGATGACAAGTCTATCCGACTCTGGGATGTGTCTACCGTGAGTCTTGCACAACATTATCGTCATTTGCACCGCAATAGCTGAGCCCGATTATAGGGGAGACCCTACCCTGTGCCTCTTCTTGGCCATCACAACTACATCTACTCCATTGCCTTTTCCCCCAAAGGCAACATGCTCGTCAGCGGTTCCTACGATGAAGCCGTCTTCCTCTGGGACGTCCGCACTGCCCGCGTCATGCGCTCCCTTCCTGCTCACTCCGACCCCGTCGGCGGCGTTGACTTTATCCGCGATGGCACCCTGATCGTCAGCTGCGCAGGCGACGGACTCATGTGTGTATTCCTCATTCTGCAAACCCCTCCTCACTAGTGCTACAACAACTAGCTGACTCAAGGACTAAAACCAGCCGCATCTGGGACACAGCAACCGGCCAATGCCTCCGCACCCTCGTCCACGAAGACAACGACCCCGTGACCTCGGTCCGCTTCTCGCCCAACGGCAAATTTGTCCTCGCCTGGACGCTCGACTCCTGCATCCGCCTCTGGAACTACATTGAAGGCCGCTGCGTCAAGACCTACCAAGGCCACTCCAACCTGAAATTCAGCCTTAGCGGCGCCTTTGGAACCTACGGCGGAGACATTCGGGGCGAGCCTCTCAAGGCATTCATAGTCAGTGGCAGCGAAGACGGCGGTATGTTGTGGTGGGATGTGCAGAGCAAAGCGGTGTTGCAGAAGGAGGAGGGGGGACACGAAGGGGTGGTGCTGGGGGTGGATACCGGGGGGGAAGGGTTGGTTGTTAGTGGGGGCGTGGATCGGACGGTCCGGGTTTGGGAGAGGGTGGGGGATGACGAAGAAGAGGAGGAGGAGGGAATGGGTGTAGGGTCCATAGCGGGAAAGGAGGAGGAGGAGGAGGAGGAGGAGGAGGGTAGGCATTGACAGCACTTGGATGTATTTACAGCAATCACCCTTTCAACACAGAGAAGAATATATGTATGCACACATCTCCACCAACCAACCAGTCTCACCACCCATCCACCACCCCTCCCTCCTCTTTCCATTTCCCTCTCCTACATCTTTCTTCTTCTTCCTTCCTTCCTTCCTTCCTTCCTTCTTTCCTTTCTTTCTTTCTTCCTTCCTTTCTTTCTTTCTATATTTTTTTTAAACTCAATTCATTCGTTCATTCATTCATCCATTTGTTTTTTCTCTCTCCACCACCTACCCACCTCATTTCTCTCCACCACCACCCTCCCTCATTTCTCCCACACACACACACACCCATCTACATATCTCCCTCACACACACACATCTCTACTTAGCACCACTTTTCCTTTTCACTTTTCCTTCTTCATTTTTCACTTTTCTTTTCTTTTCTTTTCTTTTCACTTTTCACTTTTCACTTTTCCCTTTCTTAAACCATCGTCCAAAAGTATAACAACTCTTTCCACACTCCCATCATAAAGCACCACATGACCGTTTTTTTATAACGAAATTTCCTGGACTGCAAGAGAATTGCTTCACTTCACTTCACTTCACTCAATCACTCCAACTTAACTCTTTTTTCATTTCAACTTTTTGGGATAAGAATGAAAGAAAGACAGTTCGTCGTAAAAATATTTCGGGATCTGCGACTTTTTTTTTGGCCCGAGGGGGGGGAGAGATGGAAGATTTGGGTTTTTTTTAGAATGGGGGGGTGGGGGGGGGGGGTTTACGGTAGGTGATGGGGTTGTTAGGTGGTTAGGTGGAGGGAGGGAGATGGATGGGAGGATGGGATGGGAGGATGAGGATGGGAGGTTGGGATGGGATGATGGGATGGGAGGATGGGAGATGGGAGATTGGGAGATTGGGAGATTGAGGGTGGGAGATTGAGGATGGGAGATAGAGGGTGTGGAGGAAGGGAGATTGAGGATGGGAGATTGGGAGAGGGGAGAGGGGAGAGGGGATGAGAGTGGAGAGGGGATGAGGGGGGTTAGGAGACGGAAGGAGGGAGGCATGAGAAGAGGGAGGAGACAGAGCGCGGTTTTCGTGTAAAAGTCTTCGTATAAAATCCCCGTCTATTGCACTACCCAACATATACAAACATGAAAAATCCTAATTCCTCCAAAAACCTCTGCCCAGAAATTCAATCCAACACAAATCTCAAACCCCCTGTAACAACAACAGCATCTCCGTTTACATCAGACCCTCTTCAACACACACCTAAGCCTTGCCAGCGTACAACTGCCCAGCCGACGACAACGACTGCCCTGCCGTAAGCGTCGTATCGACATACTGGTACGCGTACCTCTCGACGCCATTTGCCGCATCGTCCAACCACGGCAACGCCTGCGCAAGGAACGCCTGGGCCTGGGCCGGGTCGTTATGCGCAAACTCGGTGAGCCAGATGGGCTTGCCGCCAGCGACCTTCTTGGCGTCGGAAATGTGCTGCTGGAACTGGCTGAACTCGGTACCGTACCAGTGGATACAGATGAAGTCGACGTCGGCGCCAAAAGCGTCGAGGAAGGTCTTGAGGAGGGGCAGGCCGGCGGTGTCGGAACCTTCTTGGCTGGTGACGGCGGGGGAGCCGAGTTTGGCTTTGCCGACCAGGGGCTTCATGTGAGCGTTCCAGCCGTCGATGACCTCCTGGGAGGACATGCCGCAGCCACCAGCGCTAGCGGGTTGCTCGGGCTCGTTGAAGGCGAGAAGGTGGGTGCTGCCGGCTGAGATGGCGGACTGGGCGTTTTTCTGCCAGTTCGAGTAGGAGGAGTCCTGGTTGTCGTGGAGCATGGGCACGAACTGGACGCCCGAGACGAGGGAGCCGGCGGTTTGGCCCCAGTTGTAGCCCCAGCCGACGCTTGAGGAGCTGAAGAGGTCGGTGAGGCCGGCGTTTTGGTACGCAAGACCACGGGCCTTGACGTCGCCGGTGGATGGCGCGGAGCTTGGGGAGGCTGAAGGGGAGCTGCTGCTGGACGAGGGAGCGACGGACGAGGGAGCAACGGACGATGAAGCGGCGGACGATGGAGCGACAGCGGATGGAGCGGATGGCTGGTAAAAGGCTGCAGCCGTGCTGCTGCTGCTGGACGCACTCACGGGGGCCGCGCTGCTTGCTGCCACCGGGGCGACGGATGAGCTTGCTGCTGGTGCAGAGTATGCGCTCAACGAGGTGGTTGACGTCGGAACAGGCGCAGCGGAACTGACTGTCGCAGCGGAACTGACTGGCGCAGCAGAACTGACTGGCGCAACAGTGTTGACTGGCGCAGCGGAGGACTCTTGGGTCGAAGAAGAAGCCACCGGACGACCAGAGTATACGGGCAAACCAGTGTTGCCAGTTCCTGCTGGTGCGGTCCCGGTGCCAATCGGGCCCACCGAGGATGTACCGTTGCCGTAGGGAGCACTGTTGGCGGAGGAGACGGGAGCGTTGGTCGCTGGCAGGGAAGTCGCAGCGTTTGATGAGCCGGCGGCGGATGAGCCAGCACCTCCGGCACCTCCCGCGCCAACGGTGACGGTGACAGTATTGGCTGATGTCACAGTAACCGTGGCTGGTCCGCAAGTACCACTGCCTGACCCTCCGGTGACTGGAGAGTTTCCACTGACGGGAGCATTTGCATTGACGGAAGAAGCCCCGTTGCTGCCATACGAAGACCCAGCACCCGCACCACCCGCACCGCTCGAGATTGCTCCATTGCTGGTAACAGGCAGAGGCGACACCGTCACGGTCGAGAACAAGGCAGGGGCGGTGCCAGTGCCAGTCGGGCCGTTCGAAGTTGCGTTACCGTAGCCGTATGGTGCTGAAGATGCACCGCTGGGTACGACTGGAGCACCTGTGGGGTGGAGACCCGACTGGTAGTGATGCTTTTCATGTCGGTTGTGTAGTCTTGGGACCGCCAACGCACCGGGGAGGATGAGGGACAAAAGTGCAATGTTGAGACGAGTCATCTTGATTGCTTGTTTGGTTGCTTGCTTGTTTGTTTGTTTGTTTGTTTTGTACAGGTATATGTTCGAGTTGCTGCGTATGTTTCCTTGTTGCCAAGATGCTGGAGATTGCAAATCAAGCCTACCAGGGCTGTTTAACGAGAGTATAGAGTAGTAGACACGATCACAGAATGAATGTAATGAGCGAATGCTCTGTCAATGGTTTGACGAGGGGTGGAAGGACAACTTTGGACAATGAAGGTACACGAAGAAAAGAGAGAGGAGATGACAAAGGGGGGGGAGACGGAGGGTATATGACACCAGAGACTGACTAGCCTCCATGGCTGTTTGTGAGGGGGGGGCCACTAGAGTACTGGGCGACTCTTTCATTTGGCGTTTAGGGAGACAAAGAAGATGATGATGAGCGAACACTCGTCCCTGCTCCCTCCTCCCCTGCTTTTCCAGGCGCCGCGTAATCTCCCGTCACGTATGCCGTATGCTTCACTTGCTCAGCTTGATTCGGGACACCAACCGATGCAGAGTGGAGCCGGAAAGAGATTAGTCGTCGGCCAGCGAGACCGAACCGACAAGGGCGCATTGTTCATCTGGCTTCCATGATTGGTTGTTTGACCCCCGGGCATCGGCATCGGACAGGGATCTCGCTTAGGGCTTGTTCCCCCAAATGACTCAGGGTCGCCGCTAACGCAACTTCACGGAAGGTTTCCCCTGTCCGACGGATGACTAACAGCAGTGGTACCTGACGATCCATCCAATTGGGTCCAGTCACAGGGTGTTGGCCCCCCCTGTTGGATCCAAGCCACCGTTTCATCCACGACCAATGCGGCTGGCTCCGAGTTTCCGACGTGATTACCTTGCCGATGAAACTCACTCCTTCGAGGTGCCGCTGTGCTGCGTTCTCATCAGTACGAGTCTACGACCATCTTCAGTCATCTTCCGTCATCTTCCGTCATCTGCTCTGGTGAACCGACATACCGTACCCTACCTTACTGTTCGTGGTTCACGATTCCCACAAGGGTACCTTACTTGCGTCCTCTAGCTTCATGAATCATGGGCTCTGCGGCTCCTGCATTGCGCAAACGAGATGGATCAAAGTCCCGAATCTCACACAATGGATGAAGGTGCGTAAGGTACTTTGTAAATGCTTGAAAAGTTTCACACGCTCCCGTCAACCAACCTCCTTCCGTCTCCCAGGCGTCCGCGGCGGGCCGATGTGCAACGCTTACGCAAGTCGGGCACAACAATAAGGTAGATAGAATACTGACCTCGGATTCTTCTGGTTTGGAAATAGCTTCTGACCTCAAGATCCTCCCAAAGTACCAATGTTCATGAGCTCTGTCTACACTCTACTGTACTGTTGCCCACGGCAGTTCTGGCTCCCTGCTAGCTAGAACCTTCAAGGAGCGGTCCTGCGATGCTGATGCAATGCCAGGGCCTTGGAGGCCAAGTCGACATCCTGCTCCTGTATCGTCACAGTCATCGGCCTGGCTCCCAGTTCTCATGGTGATGATCGATAGTACGGAAGCAGTGTTGAAGATGAATTGACCTGACCCTCTTTGTGAGCATCAAACCTCTGGTCCTGCTTCCCTCGAACCAGTCCTCGGCCTACCAACAAAATCCCCAGCGACCTCCAATCCTTGATGAAACGATGTTACTCGGTCGTTGTTGCTGTTGCCAGGAGTCTCGTAGATGGTTTCAAATATCGTTTGCACGCACCTTTTTGTCCTTCTATCTTCGTGAGATGCTTTGGTGTTTTGAGCAAGAACTAGCTCCGTCGGACAATCGATATACATACGGAATCCTGAGTGATTGCCTCGTCTTACTGATTTCCTATAATCAACCTCGGTTTGGAAGATGAGAGAAGCTTCTGATGGGAACAGCCAGATATCAGACGATTGATATCAACCATCGAACTTTGCTTGTCGATGAATACGCTTGAAACCGACTTGAGAGATTGATCAGTCGCTTGGCTCTGTCCTATTTGCCTTCTTTCTTCCTCTCCATCGCCTTGAGAACATCTGCCGCGCTATTCACGTCGCCCTTCCTTTTCTTCAGTCCTCTCTTCCTCTTGCCCTTACCTTCGCCCTTCCCCTCCTCGTCCCCGTCGTCCCGACCCCACACAGACAACTTGACTTTTCTCTCCTCTCCATCTTCTTCATCCTCGAAGCGACTGCTACCAAAACCAAGGTCCATGTCATCCGCATCGCGGTCGTGAGACTCAAGCATCCTCTTCCGCCGCGCAAGCTTGGCAGCTTCTTCCTCGCTCAAGTCCTGGTTTGAGGAAAGAGGATTGATCGACGAGGCTTTTTTGAGAGCAGCGAGGATCGTAGGATCAGTAAGAGGATTCGGAGGAGCTCCCGAAACCTCCGTCTCAGTAGCCCCGATCGTACCACCAAAGTAGTTCCGTGGGGCAGCTTCAGTCTTTTTGGGCAGCGCTGGAGGCGGCATTTTAGATCGATCCTCGTCAGCTTGGTATTCATCCTTTTCTGGCTTATTGGCTGGCAAACTCGACACACTGTCCGTCCGCTCTTCGAGCGTCTCGCTGTCCTCATCTGAGTCTCCCCCTTCGTCTTCAGCGCCACCTAGCGGATCGTAGTCTGCTCCCACATCCGCAAAAATGTCGTCGTCCTTCTCTTCTGGTGCTGTTGGCGCCACAATTTTAGGCACCTCCATCCCCAGAGGCTTCGCATCCTTGTCGGGCATCAACAGATGGTGATCTCTAACCACATCTTCGACTTTCACTCTTTTTACTTTCCTCTTCACCCTTCCCTCCTCATCCACTGTGATCAAGATTTCTCTGCCTCGGTCGTCCTTTTCGATCCTAGATTTCTCCTTCTTCTCACCAACCTTGACAAATCTAGGTCCTAAAGCTGGCTGCTTCTCCTTCTCAGCAGCTGCTAATCTGGATGCCTTCAACTCTTTCAGGATCTCATTTCTATTCCTTTTCTTGCCTGGAGGTGGAGCCATTTCCCCTTTCTTTTCCGCTTTGACCTTGACCACTAGTGCGGTCTCCTCGACTTCGACCTTTTCGAGTTCGTCATCAACGTCAACGCCGTCTATTTTGAGATATGCCAGTGGACTGTTGGGCGAGTTATCGGATTGTGTAGATTTTTGACTCTCGGCTAAGACGTCCTCCCCCCTCCTGACCCTCTCCAAAAGCTTCCAGTCCAGTCCCTTCACTAAATGCGCATCTTTCACATCTCCACCCACTATCTCGTCTCTCAACTTCTCGAAAGTAGCCATATCCATTTGACCAAGCTTAACCATTTCCTCCAATGCCTTTACCCTCGTAGCCTTATCATCTTCTTCGACTGACGTTCGTAGCCGGGTCCGATCCTGATAACCCGCACGAAGCTTCGTGCCCTTGGGAGCGGCGGAGGAGCGGAATCTCTTAGCAGCCGATGGGTTGAGATAGGCATTTCGTTCTGCCAATTGACGGGCAAAATCAGCGCCGCCAGATGTTGCTACGGATCGTCTAGCCAAGTATCAGTGACACTAAAGTAAGTCTAGCTGTAGAATACATACGGCGTCATTGGAATGTTTGATCGCATGCGAGAACCTAGGGCCGAAGGTGTTGTATCACCTCTTTGAGTTGCACCATCTGTGCTGGCATTGCTCTTACTCACCGTAGGGGTGTCAAGCACCAGTCGACGGAATTGCGTATTATTCATGGTGGGGGTTTCTTTGGTGGGGCGGCTTTGTAGTTCTTGTAGGTCTCAAGGCGTTGAATCCTTCGCTACGTAGAGATATGAATAGGGATCCATGTGCTGCTAGAAAGGGGTTTGAAGGTTTGTGGTTATTGTAGGGTCTATTTGGGTAAAGAGCTCTGATTGATATGATGCAGAACAGGGAAGCGTCGGAAAATGCCGAACAACGGATAATCCTCCGGCCCGGCGACTCATGGATTTCCAGCTTGAGGTACTCCGTACTCTACCAAGTCGCGAGCGCTACCAGTGCTTATTGGGAAATACAAGTATCCACCTGCTCTGCTTCCACTTCTGTATAAAAAAGAGCGAGATATTTCAACTCATCTTCTACGGAGCACTGAACGTTACGGAAGCGCATCAGCGACAATGGGCGAACCAAGCAATGGCGTTCCTGCAACCCTGGTAAGTCGAAACCTCCAAACCACGACAACTCCATTCTCATAAGTTTATAGCTACCCCATATACATCTGGTCTCCACGCATAGGTTTCCTCTTCAGGCCCATGTAGACCTCAGTGTCGTCGTCGAGTATCTAATTCAAGCTCCCACTATTGTCAGCCAGAAGGCTGCTATGAATTGGATGTTCTTGGATGCCCCCGAGGATGGAACCGTGATGCTAGTCTGGCAGCCTCTCAATCAATTGGGGACTCAGTCTGCAACTGATGGATATATTTGGGCTGATGCCGAGCAAGCATTCAGCTCCGAGGTCCGGGGATACGTAAGGCTCCGGTAACCCCTCTACAATGACTGCGTATGCTGACTTTAAGGTTGCAGACGGTAGAAATGTACGTGCACCGAAGTGGTTTTCGTCCACCTAATGAACAAGTGGCCACACACTCGCGACGCCGTTATCGCCTGACTCCAGCTCGTATCCCAAATCCCAATTTGCCTCCGTGTGATCCATCTTTGTGGATTGTCCATTACTCCCGAGCAGAACCAAATAACCATTGCCCCGCAAATCGTATCCCACTGAATGCCCAAGTCCAGTCAGCTGTAACGGAGCGAAGGTTCCTGCAGCAGCACGGCCAACTGGTGCGTAAAGAATTCATGTTGCACGATCGTAACAATTGGCCCAGTATCCAGCTTCCTAGTAGTGGCTTTCAAGCAGGTGGATATCCAGGAAATGTCATTTCACACATGAACAGGAGTCAGCAGCAACCCTACATGCACCAACAACAAGGAGCAGGTGGTCATGCTGGTGTAGGCCCTTCTCCCTCAAAGCGTCCACGACATGCTGCTGCCGTTGGGCCGAATACCTCCATTGCGGCTGCGACCATGGCACAAGCACAAGACGCCGCTATCAACGAGGAAGAAGATACTTCGAGGGGAGATCTTATGGATTTTCTCACTCCCAAGGACATCAGCACGATGCGTTACACGCAGCACCATGAATGGCTTGAGGAGGTCTTCTCCTCCCCGTTCACAACTGGCCAGATTATACCGGTACAATTAGGGCTCGGTCGCAAGGGGGAGCTTGAAGCGCTCACGAAAGACTTCTTTGACATGCCGACCTTTGACCTGCCGACCAGTGGGACCCCGCCCCCAAAAGTTGGCTCTGTACCAATACCTCCGCGAGTTGGTAGAATGGAAGCTGGGAAAGCTGAGGATTTCACTAAGAGAGCGACGGAGAAAATTGCTGAACTCAACGTTGAAATGGAAAAACTAAAGAGGCAACATGCTAGGCGCATGGCTAAGGTCAAGAAAGGCGCTGCCATCAGAGAAGCCGAACAAAATCTGAGATTCGCAGCCTTGACACTAGACAACGAGGACGGCTGGAAAGTCGAGGACACAACACGCAGTCCTACTAACAGTTCGGCTGCAAAGACTGTTGCAGGGCACCAAGACAAAGTTGAAGATGTTGTCAAAAGGGTGGAAAGAAAAACCGGGAAGAGCGTTGTCCTCGTTAGAGAATTGGAGTGCATCCAGAAAGGAGGGTTGGAGGAGAAAAGTCTTGTCATAGAGAGTACAACACAGGACTACAATATGGACGGACATTCGGAAACCCTTAGCCGCCAACCATCTCAATCGACTTCATACCAGTTACCAAACGATCCACCCTCGATAGGTCACGTCAGCTCATTGGGCCACACTCCACAGTTTTCTTACGATGGTGCAGCGGATACGGATGAGGCTTCAAAAAAGACTCAAGGCTTGATGGATGGAGATGCTACAATGGTGGAGATCCCTAACGAGCCCGAGATCAAAGACACGGAGGCTGGCGACTGGATAATGGTCAACAAGGAAGGTGAATCCACACCTCAAAACGATGAAGTAGCCGGTTTAGAAAATCTCGTGAACGACTCAGCCATGGAAGGAAATGATTTGGCCGCTGACGACACGCTGAATACTGCTGATGATGCTCTCCAGGGGTTTACGCCCGACGTACAGGATACAACTACGGGTTTTGTTGCGAGCGAGTTCAGTGAAGCAGTCGACTTTGGCAACCTTGATACCGCAGGAGAGGCACTATCCGGATATGGGGAGGGAAATGATTGCATGGGGCTGGATGAGCCTGGAAACCTGGACTTGGTAGACTCGGCGTTTGGCGATGCATTTGGAGACGCTGGGGCTACTACGGGCACTGGAGACGATAACGAACTTCCTACGCCATGAAAACCTTGTGTTGGACTACGGGCGAGCTGGGAATTCATGTTTGTTTCATTTCATCTTCGGGAGGCTCAGAAGGAATTGGCAATGTTATGTCGTGCGATTTATAGCGCTAACATGTGCGCTGCGCGTTTGAACGGGTCGAAGGTATCTGTGGAGGAAGTGCGAAAGGCATTTCTACCATGCCCACGCCATAGCCTCATCCTTATTTACGTCAAGGTTGGCACGGCTGCCATACCGTACTTCTAATCTGTTTGCTTACTGTATGCTGCGTGGCATTTGGCTACCACCACGTTTCCGCAAATACTGGAAGGATTTTAAGGCTAGAAAGCGTGGAGCAGTGCCGCATATATGGAGTCCAGTTGGGGGTTTGGTACTTTTGGTTGTGAGATGTCGTATGTTGGTCTCATCTCGGTTGTGTCTGGTCGGTGTTTTACCATCAGCCGTGACTTACAGCTTACTTACGAAGTATCCACGTAGTGCCATGTTAGAGTATCCTATCTATTTTAAACCGAGCTTCTTGGTGATCGAGGCTCAGGCGCACCCGACATTTAATTGGACTTTTGAGTAAGAAGCTTGGTCGGAATTGTTATTGTCGCCTTTGTGCTCTCTCACAGTCGACTTTCATCACCACGAAAAGTGTCTAACTGACGAAATGTAGATATGCGAAAGAGTCAATAGTCAATGTTTTTAATGTTTCAACGGAACGATTGTAACTTTGAGAGTCGCATTAACTTTTCATGAGGGATATCGCTAAAAATCCCGTTTATTTTGTTTGAATTTGTTGGGTGCGTGGGTGCTTACTACGGCGTGGAGCCATATTATGTTGGAAATAGGGGAGATGGTAATCTCCGCCTTCATAGGGCTGGTAGGGCTGGGGCCCGCTAGTAGAGTTTTCACCTTCCACCTCCTAGATAGCCTCCTGACAACAACAACCAAAATACGGTCGGAAGATATCGCTCGAGTTCGAACTTCCCCTGCCGAGTTTCTCGCGACGATTACCTCTCTCTTGTTCAATAATATCAAATATTAATATGAAAAGTTTAAGGGGAACTCAGACGGAACAGCAAACTCAAAGAAACAGACCTGGTTGATGTAACAACGAGAAGTAGAAGACTGCAGCGTCTAGCCTCTGGCCAATAACAGTTATAGTTTACCTGACCTGATGTTCGCGTTGGGCGCTGGGTGGTTCTCTAGGCTGCTGTAGGTGGCTGATGGGCTCGGAGCGGGATGCTTTAGGTGCTTTAGGGGGGAAAAGTTTCATTCGGTTTCATCCCTAATCCGTCCTCGACTCCTCGTATGATTCCCTGTTGGCGATCATCCCGTTCAGCCTGGCTGCTTGAGGAGGTTCGCGGCGGCGGTGCTGTCAACCTCAATCTCTAACTAAATATGGCACCATAATTTAATCTGCTCTGTAGACTTTTGTATATACTTTCCGTCGCTCGCTTTGCACCCCCCACTGTCATTATTGTTATACTTTTCCTTGCTCTACACACACTCACTCGTTCTATATCACGATCGTTTCTCAGCGTGTTCTTTGGCATTATTGAGACCTGTGCCATGCTTCGAATCTCGTTTGGCTTTTAGTACACCACCCATCACGAGGTAACCCAGCTTCTCACCAGTCACTACCATCATGACTTTCGTTAAAGCATTGCGTTTTCCCCTCTTTTGGACTTGCGTATCTGTTCTGGTCTGCATAGTAAATGGAGTACCGGTGCTGGATAACCAAAATACCCCAGTCGACTTACACGAAAGAGCTGATTCCTCATTTCCCATAACGGGGATGGAAACAGGCATTGGGGCAAACGGAGCGGTGCCAAACCGTATCGAAATCCGAGACCTACAGAAAGATGACGTGCCATGGAACCTTTACCTCATGGCACTGAACCGATTGCAGAGCATGGATCAGTCGAACATGATGAGTTACTACCAGATTTCGGGCATCCATGGCCGCCCATATACGCAGTGGGATAATGTACCGTTTGCCGCTGGGGTTAGTGGTGGCTACTGTACACATTCTTCGCCACTTTTTCCAGTCTGGCATCGCCCTTACCTAGCCCTCTATGAACAGCAGCTGGCTTCTCTAGCTCTGGAGGTTGCCGATACCTTCTCCGGGAGTGAAAAAGATCAATATCTGGTGGCGGCGGCCACATTCAGAATACCATACTGGGATTGGGCAGCCCCAGTGGCGGCAGGTCAACATGTGCTTCCTTCTAGTATCAGTGGTTCTCCATGGATCATGATCACCCTACAGAATGGTACCACGGTCATACCGAATCCTCTGTACCAATACCAGTTTCATCCGCTGAGCGTAAGTGATATGGTCAACGAACCTGTAAGTATATGCTGCTGTACCTTTCTCTCAGAGTCACCATTAACAGTTGTCAGTTCGCCGAATATCCCACCACTGTGAGATACCCGACCTCTGGTCAAAGCGACGCCAAGAGCCAAGACCCATTGGTGGTTGACCAAATCGACCAATCTCAAGCAACCTACAGCAAACGATTCATGAACCTATTGGAAGCGTATCCACAATATAGCCAGTTTAGCAATGAAGCGTGGTATCCCAATTCTCCCGGCACGTATGATAGCTTGGAAAGTTTACACGACCAACTGCACGGGCTTATCGGAAATGGAGGTCATATGTCTTACCTTGATTATTCGGCATTTGATCCAGTCTTCTGGCTGCATCACACAAATATTGACCGTCTGTTTTCCATTTGGCAGGCAATTTACCCCGACAGTTACATGGAACCTGCTGTGGCGACGACTGGGACCGCTACTATCAAAGCTGGAGATAAACTGGACCAAGACAGCCCTCTGACTCCTTTCCACAAAGATACGAGCAACAACTTCCATACGCCAAGTTCGGTAAGGGACACGGAAACGTTCGGCTACAGCTACCCAGAGATCAACGGGAATGACATACCCGGGGTCAAGAGAGCAGTCAATGCTCTTTACGGCAGCAGCTCTGGGCAGTCGATTGCCCGCCGTGGGGAAGTGGAAGAAAGGAGCAACGACTCTCAGCCTACAGCTACGATCCAGCTGTCCACAGGAGTTCCATCCGCCAGCGTTCAGCCGTCAGGTGCCGCTCAGCCATCAGGTGTAGCTGCCCAAATAGCTGGCGGTTTGAGTGAGATGCCCGGCCCGTCCAATAGTAGTTTGGATGTTCTTCAGCAAGGAACTTATCAAGAATGGATTACCAACATCAGAGTCCTAAAGACGGCCGTCGAATCAACCTTTTTTATCCACATTTTCCTCGGTGACTTCACCAATGATCCCAAATACTGGTCTATCGATCCAAACCTAGTTGGCACGCACACGGTTGCGAATCCCCTGGTAGCCAACCCTAGCCAAATCCACAATACGTTGGTGACGGGGACGATCCCACTGTCGGCTAAACTACAACTGGATGCGGATAAGGGAAAGTTCGACATGAGGAATCCAACACAAGTATCGACCTACCTGAAGGACAACCTCCACTGGAGAATTACCAAGATGGATGATTCGCCTGTACCGCTGTCCGAAGTAGCTCAGCTGAAAATCTCAGTCGTCAGCTCAGTGGTCATGCAAGCACAGAATGTATCGGATTTCCCAGTATGGGGTGAGTTTACTGTACATGGAGATATCACGGACGATAAGACTGGTGGTCTAAATGTTGGGGAACCTTCATAGAAGAATAAAGCTGGTTCATTCCGGCATTGGGCAAGGCATTTTGGACTTTCTGCATAGCCTGCATAGGAATGGTGTAAGTCTTTCAGATGGATAGAGACCGATCAGGTATCTAGACAGAATTGATACAATAAGAGAACATCTGCAAGCAAACCCTATGTCTGCTATTCATCAGTGCCACGACAAAAAACGGCACGTTGACATATCCAATTGAAGGAGGATAATATCCTTCAGCCAAGGAGATCGCGCAAACCCCGTCAATTGGTCCACCGTCCGGTCCGTACCAATCCCCTCCCGTATAAGACCGCTAGTGCCCTCCCTTTCCCAAAAATACAAGCCGCTGCCATGCGACTGTACAAAGAATTCCCGTAACTGAGTAACCTCAACGTTCAACAACTTGTGTGATGGAGATGCGGAAACCCGCGTATGACATCAAGTTCTCTGGGCTGTCGAACCTGCCCCTATGTACTCGTCGGTTGACACACTATTGACACGTGGTGATGTACAATAAGACGCCCAAGGTAATTGAGTGTCTACCCGAAAGCAGCCTTATTGATGCTTGAGCCATCACTATGATTTCTTTGTTGATTCCCCATGTTCCAGCGACCAGTCATGTGCATCTCTCTGTTGGTAACTTTCTCTCTTCTGTTTATCAAATACACCTTTACATATCCGATAGATCGCTACGGCTATCAAACCTACCCCCGTCATACCTGAGCTCAACCTCACTTTCACATCACCACATTGCATATTTCCTTCATTGGGCAAGATCCCTCGCAACAAAAATGCCATCCATCAACTACCACCCCCTCGCGACCCAAGAGCACCCAGCTCCAGACCCCAACCCCCCAGACACGGACCGCTTGCCAAAAACCCCAGACCGAAAACTAGCCATCTGGACCACCCTCAACATCCTCACCTCCCTCCTCGCAATCCTCCTCCTCTTATCCGCAACAACCCATACCCAAGCCCCCTCACCCCCACCCCCACCCGCCACCCCCAACGAAACCCCCTCCCTACTACTTTCTCCCCAAACCTTCTTCCCCCTTTTCCCTCCCACCACTATCATCTTCGCCAACACCTCCTTCTTCCAATCCACCACCGACGCCGGCGACGCCGCCTGGCAACAAATGCTCCCCCCCGGCAGCGGCGCCCTGCGTATCCCGCACCCGCGCCACTTCGACCTACCCCGCAGCGCCCTCCGCTCCAACGACTCCTCGGCTTCAGAAGCCTACGCCGCGTCCGTGACGCACCAGCTACACTGCCTCGCAATGGTGCGGGACGTAGTCGTGGCCTCAATCACGGGGCGGGAGCGGAAAACGGATGCGTCGGCGGATCGGCACATCGTGCACTGTTTGGATTATGTTCGGCAGGGGATACTGTGCGCTGGGGATACGACGCTGGAGGAGTTTAAGGCGGTGAAGGATACGGAGGGGGGTGTGGTTAGTTATTTCATTGACGGGATGGGGGCGAGGCATCAGTGTCGGGACTGGGGGGCTGTGAGGGAGTTTTTGGAGAGGAATCGGTTTGTGGGCGCTGAGGAGGCGGGGCATCGGCATGGACCTTGAGGTTGTTGAGAGACGATAGGAGGGGGCCGCTGGGCTGGCTTGGATGTTTTCGAATAAGGGTGCAGAGAGGGATCGTTTCTAGGGAATCGCGACGTTGAGGCTGTGATCGCCTTCTTCAGCGATCTACCAACTCCAGTGGAAAAAAAGGATTTTCCACTTGAGATCTACAAGGAAAGACCAGAGGTGCCAGATGTTATTCTAAAGATGGTGGTTACTACAAAGTACTTTTTGTTGGGACTTTGCGACTTTCGTGTTCGGATTCGCGCACAACGATTGGGCAAGGCAGTACTCCTTATGCACTGCACGATGCACACGATGATGCCTTCGACGTAATTTATCAGATCTTGGAAGCCGAGGCTGGATATGAAGAATGGTTTTCGACCCGCAAGCATGGTCCCAAGCTGGGCTCACTGTGGCAGTCGAGTTTGGCCTCGTGCTCGAACTCGGTGGAACAACAGCGTCAGTATCAACCAAATGGAAGCCTCTGATAGTACAATTGGGATATGCCCCATCAAGAAGACAAGGTTTCGGTTGCTACTTGTTGGCTACTTAATTTCCTATTGAGCACGTCTCCACGCTGAAAGTCTGAAGCAGATCGTTTCGATGAATGCCATTTTCTCGAATTCACTGTGTCGATTTGTCTCTCATCTTCCCCTATTCGGTGCTGTCTGCTGCATTTGTTTGCTGTTCTGACCTAATGGCAAACAGGTAGAAGACACGGGAAATATCAAATGAGAAATCAAGCTGATGAACTTCCTTAAGAAGTCAAGTCCTCTAATCTAGCTTCCGCCCAATTAATTCCAACCTTCAGAAGCAAAGACTCGAGACCGTGCCGTTTGGAAAAGAATCGCCTTTAACTGCCTCCTTCAAAACTCTAATATCTCCGCTTCTTTGGGCGTATTCTCTTTCGAGCAGTCGTTGTGAGAGATTGAAAGTTTTCCAACCGCAAACACCCTAAATGGAAAGTTTACAATAAGAAGACCTACAAGCAGCGTCGATATCTGTCCAATTGGACGCCTTTCCAATTGGAAAAACCTTTGAGTTTATACATCTCGTTTTTCTACTTGAACCTGCCGTCATCAACTGCAATGTTCTGTCTGGAATCACCCGGTGTCGAATTCTCTCAACTACAAGACCCACAAGCAGCAATAATTCCACTCCAACCAGTCACCTTCCCACCCGAAAAACCCTCTGCCTTTTCATCCCCAAACTTTCCACTTAAACCCCCCCCCCCCCACTTTCCCCTGCCCACCCACTCACGCCTCTTTCCATCAAGGTTTCATACGAAAGATACAGCCAACCCACCCTCTCATCCTCCTCAGTCCCAAAGCAGAACCCATCACCCACCCACCCGACACGACCAAAAAAACCACGAGGTTGGGCCAAACCCCACCAGTAGCCGACTGCTTCGTGTATCAAAAAGAGGGAGGGCACTTGAAGGGGTACAAGGGTATGTAGCTTATAGGCTATCTCGAAGGAAACAGACACGTTACACAAAAACCCTACGCCCGGCAAACATCGCCACCCGGCACGACCTCCTTGCTGTGTAAGGTCCGGCGCTCGACGATGAGCGGAAGTGCGCGTTGCGAGAAGCGAAAAGGGGGCGTACGAGCGTCTCTAGGGGGGGATTTATGAGAACTGGGAGGGGGTGGGTGGGTGACGGGGGGAGTTGTGTTTGCAACAAGAATACCTGCTTAAATTCCGTAGAAGTTATTATCTTTTTGCCCTCGGATCAGAACAGAATTCCCCATCTTTTCTTTCGCGGGTTGGGGACCGTTGTTCTGTGGTTCTTTTCTCTCCTTGTCAGAATGTGAGTGGTTGGATCTTTGTGTAGGGTAGAGAGTGTTTGGTGAGTATGATTGGGGCTGTCTGCTGCTGGTTTGTGGGACAGGGGTTGTGGTGGTGGTGGTTTTGAAGTTGTGGCTTTGGTGGGTTTGGATGTACAGTAGATAGGTTAAACTTCTTTCATTTCGACAAACTCGTAACCTTAACCTGTTCCTCTCCTCCTCCCTCCCTACCTTCCCCGTGCTTCCTTCCTTCCCTCAACCGATCGATTAAGGCATATATATACCCGACCTAGAAAACCCCCTCACTAAAAAACCCATACAAACAACAATAATCTTCCTTCCTCCAACTACAGTAGCCACCCTTCTTCCAACCCCAACAAACCCCTCCGACTTTTCCTCCCTTCGAAACTATCCCGCTCCTCAGTATCTAAAAGCACAACTCCATCTCCATGCGAGCACTCTAGCTAAGAAAAAAAAAATTCTAACAAGGGAGAAGAAGATCCCGAAAGATGGGCATTTTTCACGCGAGTAGAGAGAGCCCTCCTCCAACTAAAAGAGAAGAAAAAAGAAGAAAAAAACCTCGGACGTTTTTCCAATGAATTTTCCGTTTGAAACCCGCCCGCCCCACACAAATCAAGCGGGCCTGTGCAGCCAGCCAGCCAGCCAGTGGCACGCTAGGGGTTTTCCAACTAGCAATGTCTCATCAGAGGAGTATTGCCGGTTCCAATATCACGCCCCCCTTTCCAATCCCCCAAAAACATCCATGACTTGCCCCCCGCTGATACCTTTCCACCAGATCTCTCGCTCTCCTCCACATAGCTACCTACCGCACCACCACCAACCAACCACCACCATCTTCGAAAAACACCCTCCCGTAACTGTAGCTTCGCCTTTCAGAACGAAACCCCCCGCCTTTTTTTTCTCTTTCTATATCTTCAACCAACCTCTTTTCACCCTTTTGGGCTGTGCGTGCTATAATCTCCGATTATCACCAACCAGGAAGTGAATGTGAGGGATTCTCTACTTGGGAATTCACAGTCGCAAGCATGGTTGGTCCAAATGGACGTTTTTTCCAGTTGGGAATAATCTTTGAGAAGGGTTTTTTGGGGGGTGGATTCTCCCCTCACTCGGCTCCTGAGGTTGATGCGATAAGCACGCACTCCCGTACCGAACGAACCCGAAGCGTCGCATTCGCCTTCTTGTGGCTTCTTGGATCTTCATGACTGCAGATGGGGGATTTCTTTACGAAAGACGACAATGATTGTTTTTGGAACTAGGCATGAGAGACCTGATATGAGGAAGTAACGCTTACAGTATATCCAATCCCCAGTATGTACTACAACTATATAAAACGGTGACATGTACAATTTCAACCGAAGTGCTCATATCCAACCAATCCCAGTACCCGTACATCAAGATCCACCTCTTCCTCGCCCCCTCTCTTCCGGTCCAACCACTGTACCCAGAGGTCCGGCCCACCCTTCACTTCTCATGCCGCCAACCCCCACCCCTCCCCACCCACCCCCTCATCCACCAAACCCGAACCCCTTCCCAATCCCTTTTCCCACACTCCCCATCCCACTCGCCACGCTACCCGCCCCACTCGCCGCCGCAGACCCCGCACTCGACGCCGCCCCGCCAACAGCTCCCGCCCCTCCCTTCGCCCCATCCGCCGCACTTCCCAGATACCCCTTCCCCTTCTCCGTCGCATCATCAACGAACGGATCTGCTTGGTTTTTTGCTCCTTCCACGTACCCGCTCCCTTCCTCCTTGCCACTGGCCTCGCTCGCTTTCTGCCCGGCCTCGCCGACTGCGCCTCCCATCATCTTGTCCCTGCTGCCCACACCCGCAAGCCCACTAGCCGCTTTCCCATACCCCTTGCTCTCCTCCTCGCCCTCGCCCTTGGTCGCGTCATCCACAGCCTCGCCCGCCTTATCCGACGCCGCTTGCGTCGCCTCCCCGCGTTTGCTTTGTGCGCCGCCAGCGATCTGTGCAGCATCGCCAGCCTCTTTACCTAGGAATGAGGCCCCGGATTTGGCGCCCGATGCGGTGCCCGAAGCTACCTCGCCGAGTTTAGAGCCGGCATCGCCGCCCAGGCCTGAAAACTTCGGGGTGTAGTTTGAGGCGGTGGAGGCGGCGTTGCCAACGGACTCTCCGGCCGAGGAGGCGGCTTTCGTGAAGGGAGATGCGGCGCTGGAAACTGCGTTACCGGCTGAGGAGGCGGCGCTTGTGGTCTCGTTGCCTTTCGAGTCGTCGCCTTTGGAGCTGTCGCCTTTAGATTTGTCACCAGATGCGGTGTTGGTAGAGGACTTCATGGGTCCGCCAGCTTGTGCCAGCAGATCGCTGCCTATGGCTTTAGCTTCGCCCGTGCCTTTGGAACCGGCGTTTTTGGTGTCATCGGCAGCTTTTTCGGGTGACTCTGATGGGGAGGATTTATCGTCCGGAGATGCGACATCCTCGGCTGCTTCCTTGGTTGATTCCGAGGTTTCTTCTTTATTTGGCTTGCTTTCGGGGGAGGATGCGGTGTCGGCTACTTTTCGGCCCTCGTCTGTTCCTTTTGAAGCTGCATCCTTTCCATTATCCGGTATTTTCCGGGCTTCCTCTGCACCTTTTGAGGCTGTACCCTTCGCCTTTTCGGCCACTCCCTCCGCTTCTTCTGTTCCCTTTGAGGCTGTGTCTTTCGTCTTATCTCCCGCTTTCTCTGCTTCTTCCGTCCCTTTGGAAGATTTGTCCTTTGTATTATTGGCGGCCTTTTGAGCCGAATCAGTGGTTTTTGTGGTGTCTGTCTTATCCTTAGACGAGCCACCCAGCCCGAATGATGGAAGGTATGATGAATAGCCCTTCCCAGCTTCGCCACTCTTTTTCTTAACATCCTCTGCCGCATTTCCAGTGGACTTCGACGCGTCCTTTGCCGCTTTGCCAGTTTCGGCTTTTGGTTTATCAGTTTTAGAGCTGCTAGGAGCTCTTTTGGGTGCTGCTGGCTTGTCTTTCTTGGACGAGCCACCCAAGCCGAAGGAAGGAATGTAGCTTGACACGCCGCCTGCGGTCTTCGAAGCTGTCTTTGTCGCTTCGCCGGTTGTCTTTTGAACCTCACCTCCAGCGTCGCTGACCTTCTGCTGAGCATTGTTTGCTGCCTTTGATGGGTCCTTTGCAGCGTCACCAACAGCCTTCTGTACGTCGTCAGCTGTTTTGCTAGGGTCTTTTACTGCTTCACCAAGCTTCTTCTGCGAGCTGGCCGTTTTCTTGGGTACAGGTTTTGCAGCATCCCCTACTGCCTTTTGTGCACTAGCAGTCTTCTTCAAGGCAGGCTTGGTAGCATCCTCAACAGTCTTTTGTCCATTTCCTGTGGCCTTGGATGCCTGCTTGGCCGCTTCCCCAGCTTTCTTCTGTGCATCATCCACAGGACCCTTGGCATTCTTTGTTGCTTTCCCAGAAGCGCCTATGCCTGGGATGTAGGAAGTAGGTATGTATCCAGCAGCTGTCTGTAGGTAAGAACTTGGCGCAGCCGACGAAGCTGTCTTTTGAGCATCGGCAAGTTTGTCTTTCGCAGACTGCTCACCCTCTGGTCCTCCTGAGCGCGAGAGGTACGCAGCATCTTTGGCACGTTGATATAACGACTTGGTAGCTGCATCAGTAGTCTTCTTGGCTGTCTTCGAGGCACCAGAAATGGCACCTTGAGGGTTTGAGGCGGCATCCTTGGCATCGCCAGTGGACGGAACCGACGGACGAGAAATGTAGAGCTGCTCTACAGCCCACTGCATCAGGCCTTTCTCAGTCTTTGCCTGTACATCCTTTTCCATTGCTGAAGCTTGCTTGTCGGCATCTGCATCGCTGATAGCCTTCTCAGGACGCTTTTTGCCATCCTTCTTGATACGCTTGCCATATTTGTCATAGAGCTCGCCTGCATTCTCCTTTGCCTCTTCGACATAATTATGCTTCTTCTCTTCTTCAACCATGGCTTCAAAGGCCTTGGCCTCTTTCTCAACCTCATCATTGTCGACATCTTCGAACCCGATCTTTTGCAAGATGGCTCCAACAAGATATCGGTACCGTAAGTGGCCAGAAACAGTCTCAGAAACATCGACATTCTCAATGCTCGGAAGACCCTCGATGGGCATAAGCCCCGCCACGCCATATTGAAGACTGGACGTACGGTAGAGAAAAGCAAGAAGATAGTCGTTAGTGGAATAGACATTCACAAGACGACCGCTAACAGCCGCGCGCATCAAGCGCCAAGTAGCGGTATCCGATGGAATGGGTGAACCGATCATTACGACAGACTCAACAAGACCGAACGCTCTTCGCTTTGCCAAGGTCGTAAGACAGGACCAGATGACACGTGCGCCTAATGAGTACCCAATGAGAGTCACTGGACGCTCTCCTTGTGCTTTGTTAATAAGGGCTTCAGCAAGAACTTCTCCAGCTTTGTCTGCACGAGTCTTGGCCAGACTGAAGGGGTTGTCAACAACACGGGCGACTTTGATCAAAGCCATCGGCCACATAGCTGACATGAGCTCGGCAAATACAGTACGTTGAATTAGTGCAGATTGGGCATAACCCCATGCTGCGCTAGAGATCATGGTGTTGATGCTTTGTCCGAGATTCATGAGGGCTTCAAGCTCGAAGCGGAGGGCAAAGACCTCAGCACTAGGTTTGAGGACGCGCCATGGGGTCACAACCTCTTCCTTCTCCAGAAGCCAGCCAGTGACGGCGATGATCACACGGAGACGACGAGAGTCAGTAGCTGCCTCAGCCGACTCGTCGTGTTCCTTACGTTCGCCGTGGATTGGGAGAAATGCGAAGTCTTCTACCTCAGCAGAGAGGTTTTCCATCATTTGGCCAGTCATCCGTCCACCGTAAGCCCCGAACAAGCTACCGACGAGGGCCGTGCTTCCAGCAACCGAGCCAAGATAGCCTGCTGCGGCGGTGGCACCAAGACCAAGACCACCCATCACGCTGCCGACACCCGCCGCAATCATTGGGGCTGCCATGCCCCCTGAAATGCCGATGACGGCTGCGCCTGCAGCAGTGGCCAGCCCAACTTTCCATTTACGGGCTTGCTTGCTTTCTTCGACCTTCTTCCGCCTCTCTTCATCTGCAGACATGCTCTTGGCAGCCTCAAGCAGGCCCTTCCCGGTCTTTTCCTCATCCTCACGTAAGTACTTGAGCCCAAGCTTGAGACTTGATGCCAGGTTGAGGAGCAGAACTCTGGAAGCTGCATTGTAGTGTTCCAAGCTTAGCAGTAATAAAAGTATCGAGTGGAGTACCAGTACTCGCTTATCCATTGATAGTTTTGTTAGTGGTGTTCGAATACGTGGGAATAACTCTTCTAATTTTGGTGCACTATATTCCCCACTTTTGGCGCTTGTATTGATCTTCTGTACGGACTGTACCCTTGATGGCGTCGGTCGTATAGAGTCTTCTTCTTGTGAGGCAGCCTGCTTTTTCTGTTCTGTAGCTGTCTTCTTTGAACTGACCACTTCTCCAACGCGCTTGAGAACAACCTCTCGCCAATCATCGAACCATTTAAGAGCGGCCTGCTTCAGTTTCTGCGTCTCCGGCTTCTTGATTTTTTTTTCTCTCTCAGTGCGTACTTTGCGCTCCTTGTCATAATCTCCAACATCGACCGTGCCTGGATCAATCTTTGCGTTCATTATCTTATCTTCTTCGCTTTGATCCTTGTTCTCACTGTCCCCTAGTAGATTCTTATTAAGCATAGCAGACGCGTCAAAGTTGTTCTCGATTGTCTTTCGCATTTGCCCCATGATGCTAGCAATGAGGAAGGTCAGGTCTGCACATTGTTCGTCTGACAAGAATGACTTGAGATCTTGGTCCTCGGAAACCTGGTCATCTTTCTCTTGTTTCTGTGAGACCGCAGAGTTGGCTTGTGAAGCTGTCGACGGTTTCCTTGCTGGTGCCGATGGTTTCCCGATGGCGTTCGAGGCTTTACGTGGTGCTGTAGAAGGTCTCCGTGCTTGAGCTGCTGGCGACTCACTACTGTTCCCCTGTTGCGAAGGCTGCTTCGGCGGGAGCTTTGGAGGCTTTCTTGCCGATTGTGGTGCCTCTGACGATTCACTAGATTTCCCTTGCTGAGATGGTTGCTTGGGAGGGAGTTTGGGGGGTTTCCGCGCTGGGGCTGGTGCTGTTGACGACTGGTCGTTCTTCTGTTGCTGGGAAGGCTGTTTGGGAGGCAGCTTAGGGGGTTTTCGAGCGGTGGGCGGTGCTGCTGGCGATCCATTGCTTTTCGCTTGTTGGGGAGCCTGCTTCGGAGGGAGTTTGGGAGGTTTTCGAGCAGCTGGGGGAGCCGGCGATTCGTTGGTCTTGTCTTTAGGAGGTCCCAACTTAGGAGGCTTCCTCTTTGTTTCGGCCATTGGTGATGCTGTGGCTGGTAAAGTGGGGATGGTGAAGTCGGGACGAGTGTGTCTCACAAGACTTAATGTAACAGACAACATACAATCAGGACTCAAGAGATCTTGTTACGGCGCAACATGAAGGGCAACCGTGGAACTTGTACTCGTACGTCATCTTCTCAAAACCTGGTAAGTGGTTCGGGGGTGGAATCCCTGCTAGCGTCATTCTAAAGTATTCGCGAGTCGCTACGAAGACATCCAGAGTTACAGTACCTTACAGACGACAGGCTCGATAATTGTTTATACAGGTCTCAGATTTAAGGGAAGAATCTTTTGTCTTTGGGCGCAAGCGTAACCATGTAAGTAGAATCTCATATCCACTTTGCCCTGCTTCCTCTCGACGAAAAGCTTCGCAAGTATTCTGCTGTGCAGCGCACCATTCTAACTTTTGGATTGCAATTACAAGGAACCGGTCACTCTCTGTAAGGTCCAAGAAGGACAATGCATCTACTAGTACCGGTAACACGAGCGCCCCTAAACATCGCTTTAATATGGCTACCTTGCGCGGAATACAACAGCCAGAGATGAGCAAGAAGCTATTCAAGATTATCAAGAGCGAAAACCACGCAATCGGTGCCTACGAATCTGCAAGCCGTGAGCGCTTATCCATTGCCTCCCAACTCTCGGACTGGGGCGAAGCAACTGGCGATGACTCCGTTTCCGATATATCCGACAAGCTTGGTGTTTTGCTGTCTGAGCTTGGAGAGCAAGAGGATGTCTTCGCCCAGAACCTTGAAGACTACCGCGGGGTATTGAAGCAAATCAGGAATACTGAAAGCTCGGTGCAGCCGAGCAGGGATCACAAGTCAAAGATCACGGATGAGATCTCAAAGCTCAAGTACAAGGAGCCTCAGAGCACCAAACTTGTGAACCTCGAGCAAGAGCTCGTGAGGGCAGAGGCCCAAAACCTTGTCGCAGAGGCTCAGTTAACGAACATTGTGGGTTCCGCAGCTGTGGTATTGATTTGACTTCTAACTGACTATCGCCGTTCAGACTCGTCAGAAGCTCAAAGAAGCGTATGATTTGCATTTCGCTGCGACAATCGAGCGCGCTGAGAAGCAAATCTTGTTAGCTCGCCATGGCCGTAGACTGCTAAACCTCCTCGACGATACCCCTGTGGTCCCCGGCGACACTCGCTCACCATTCGAGCACGCCCATCAGGCACGCCAAATATTAAATGATGCAGAAGAAGACCTTCGCGAATGGACGCCAAGCCTTGAGCCAATTCCAAGCTCAGCGACCGATATGGGTGCCAATCTGATGCCTGTTTCTGTGGCAACGCCTGGCACCAGCGTCACTGGGCACGAGGCCGGTATGATCTCGGAAACAGGTGGTAGTCCGGCACACAGCAGGATCACTGAACACGGCGAAGACTTGTTACCTGCCCATCAAGTTATTCCATCCGAGACTAGAGACATTAGTGGAAGCTCCACCCAGGCGCATGCCGAACCCGCATCCCGCTATCAGCAGTAACAGCTTCACCAAGATGTTATCGTATTTCTCTAGGTCGCTTACTTGTCGTTTTAGCGTCGTGGGGAGGTCTATTGGGAGGTTTGGACGAATTATCATGCAATGAGAAGGCTTGGTACCGTTTGTTTCATTACTTAACTCGGCCTACTAATCCAAGTCTATGATAATCTGCCTACTCACTGGTTGAGCCAAGAGTCACATCACTTTCATCTCTGAGTCCTTTGAATTGGTTCCACGACTTCACTGACCGATTCCATGCTGCAGTGCAATGAACAGATCTTTACAGTGATCCTCAAGATCCTTCTGGACCTCTAGTTTACTGAATGGCTGTTATCTTGCCCAACCCAATGGCTAGTAAACAAAAGTTGCTTTGAGCAACTACAGCACCACCAGTACCTTTATATACTCAAATTGACTGCTTGGTTAGAAAGCATGCCATTTATCTATACGAGGAATCAGCAAGGTATCTTTCATCTATCCTTGACATTCAATCGCGCTATGGCGACGTCTGATGGTAGTACTGCAACGCATCGAAGTACAGCCTCAGACTACACTTTGTGTTTATCACTGGATTTCACAAGGTACTTTCTGCTCCGCAGAGCTAGATGATCAATACGAGTTCACCCTTCCCAGCCTCGAACCGTCTCGGCAAGAGAGACAATAGCAGAGACGATGTAAAGCTTAAACTATTTCTCGGGGCCTACATGTAATAAGACGGTTTTCCAGAGGCCTTTAGAGTCTGGCTTTCTGTGGCCTCCACCCCGCCGTTCTTCTTCTGCTTCGTTGAAGAGACTTCTCCCTTCTCTTCTCCACTATGGATCTATTCAGTCCAGCAGCACATTCATTCGAGCAGTGAGTCTATGGGCAGAAGAGGAAAAAGAAGTCGTCGGAAAGTGAATTGACTTGGGAATATTGGTCGGCTGAATGTCCGTTTTTTCACTTCTCTTCGTTAGCTTGCTATTTTCCAAGCAGTGTGTAGCATTAATCTTAATGCCCAAACCTACGTCTACACTGTTTCAGTTACAAGTGTTCCTAATGATGTCAATGGTGAAGATTATAAGGTTAGAGGAAGCAGGGAAGTGAGTGACATTATCATTCCTCATGTAGATGCCGGGCCCTTAGAAAATTATGGTTTCCAAAGAACAAATATCCTCCCTCCTATTCTGACACTCAGCTTACATTCTTCAGTAATGCCTTTCACTTACGTATGGTACATATGATTTATCTTAAATACAAGCATACCTTACAGGCGATGATATTTTGCGTTAATTCAAGCAGCCAACAATCCATTATATTTGGATAAGCATCAAGGGTAAGTGTTTCTAGCTAACACTTTCAGAAGCTGCTCAAATTCCGATTTCTGACTATATCATTGTCATACCAGACCACTATCCCATGACTTGTCGCTGTTGTCCATCCTCCGCTCCATCGAGGCGGGGTGAGAAAACCCCATTTCCATCCGGTCAAATCCACATATTTTCCTCCCTCGTTTTAGGACCCTTAGCAAGACGCTAGTAAATTCAGCAAAGCATGGTCTCTGACAAATTGACGACACCTAATTATACAAAACGCAGTAGACCTGTGCCTAGCTCAGCAAAAGGAATTGCTGAGAACAATCTGGCAAGACTTTATTTACGACTCAGATCGTTCCGTCTCAATATATATATATATCGATAGAGGTAGAACATGTTTTAGTTGGGGACGATTTCAAAATATTCTTCGGGGAATTTCGAATCGATGTTGTTAATCCGGAGCAAGAAGAGAGGGCGCATACCAAAAAGCCTAGAATTCTACCCTTCGAGCCATATCTGAGGTTTGCAGGCCCTAGTTCTCCAAGAACCAAGAAAGGGTTGCAAGGTCAATCTTTGCCTGGATCTCTATTCCTCTTAGCGACAGGTAGTAGATGTGAAATAGCCTTGATATCCGCTTGAGTTACCATCGGTCTTCGCCAATCCTTTGCCTGTCTCACCTGAGGATCAAGGAGTTCATCTACCATACGTTTTCGGAAACCTAAGATTGAGATTTTTTGATGAACCGCTCAAGCAAAGATATGTGTTTTTCATCGACGGTACAGAAGGCTAAATCCTGCAAGGAACGGTCCTTTTCATACTCACCATCTACGTCCGATAAAAAAATTAGAACACGCCCTACTCAATTGACTCTTCGTTTGGGGTTCTACACGTCCTCGCTTCCTGAAGACATCAAAAGCGCTCGATCTTTCATCTATTGCGATTGGCCCCGCTTGCTCTGAGCCTACGTTATTAATTTGCTATAGAAAAGAGGATACAGATTCGAAGAAAAGAACCTGCGATAGATAGTTGAAATCTACCGATTAGTTGGTTTAACCTCCAAATTCAAGAAGCGAAACAGCGAACCAGCTTTTTACTGCTTAATTCCCGAAATTCGGAAGCTCCAATGCAACAATTATATGGATACAGCGGCGTCTGTGAAGGGGTTTGAGCATCATATCAAGCCTGTTGACCAGCCGGAAAACGTCCCACTATCAGTCGTTCATCACTTCTTTGTTATCTAAGAAGGTGACCTGACCTTCGAGGGCCCTGAGGAAGGATGGACTTCCGAGATCTGACAAGTTCACCAGCAGAATGGCGTGGCGCTTATAAGTTGCTATATTAGTACGGAGGAGATCTTCCAGCCAACGGAATTAGCGATTAAGGCTAAGAGTGAATTCAAGAACTAGCCAACATCACTCAGTGGGTGAATCTACAAGCTATATGGGAGGAAGATCGAGACGTTCGACGCTGAAAATATGTTTACATATGGCACACTCGAGAACAAGTTGGCCTGGGCTCACCTTGCCGTCCGATGAACGTCTTCCTATACATCGATGAATTAACATATATTACGATAGTTCTTACTTTCAACGATTCATTATAAAGACATAAAGGGCCCAGCTATTAGCTATACTTAAACCGATCGGGTCTAAAAGGCTTGAAAGGCCTAGCAGCAATTGGAAGGAGATTCCACTACCCTTCGTCCGTCGTCTCTATTTGTTTCGAGCACTCCTTGCAACGAGTCTTACATGCCATCTCAATCGACAGTCGCATCCAAGTAGCTGAGAACCAGACCGAGCTGGAATTGGACATGGTGGAATAAGGATCCGAGACCTGTTTTCATTCAATAGTTTACCAGTTGATCTCGGACATGCCACTTGCCCCCCGCCAGGACACACCTGGTAGATTCGCACGATATTCCAAGAGCCAGGAAGCAATTTCTCTTAAAATGTTGCAAGGCGAATGCCTGGAGGCAATAGAGAATTACCAAACTCTCCCTGTACTTAGATTCGTACAATGCTAGAGGAATATCTCTTCGATCTCCGTTATGTGCACAAGGAGGTAATAAAGGTCCTCAACTCGAACGGGAGATGTTCAAGTAGAAGGCTAAGGGCAAGAGGTTTGTGGATGATACGGGGATTGAGGATGACGATGACGCGGCAAACCTGAAGGTACAGTTGCATATGCTTGACTTTGACCCAACCCTCTCTATGTCCAGCTAACATTGAGGTTGCAAGACGCGCCAACTACCCCCAACACACCTAAGCGTGGCAGAAACCCGCGTAGAACGCCTGGAACCATCGAGCTCCCCCCTAGCAAAGACAGCGTAACACTGACCGTGGCATTGACGCACGTTGCAAAGGATCCAGAGGTGCTGAAGCTTACGACCATTAAAAAATCGAGTATGCGCAGAACATCATGCTGACGCTCTTCTCCTGAGATTCGTTCGCACGGTTGACGACAACCATGAAGGCGATTCGTGAAAGAAAGATTCAGGAAGGGGCTTTTGCGATGAAACCGCAAAAGAAAGACGACTCTATTTTCCAACTTCTTTGCGACATTGAGAGGAAATATCGAGTGATAGAGAACCTGCGGTCAACGCAAGATTTAGCGGTTGCCAACACTTACATAGCAAACTGTCAATTTTTGGAGGTCTGGCAGCAAGCAAACGATATGATGAAAGACCTAAGCAGTGACGCCTATCTCTACTATCTCTCAGTCAAGGACAAACAAGAAGGGTATGCCAACTTTGCACACTGCACGGTCGACAACGTTGACGAAGTCCTGCTACGGCGGAGGCTGGACCCAAATGCCACCAACGCATTCAGCTCGTATGACTGCTGTAGACGATGACTCTGAGTAAGCTAAGAGAACGGTAAGAGCCGACAAAGGGAATAGAGAAAGACTATTTAGTTCTAGAAGAAGAATGGCATATTGCAGGCCGGGACGCTACCCAGGCTTCGAATCGTTTTCTTGAAGTCTCCACCGTCTACGCCTTCGTTCATGATGCCTTCATTCTATGACTTCTACAGATCACGACGTCGTTCAGATTTCTGCGTATAAGTATGTCAATCCGAAACGAATCAAATGTACTTTTAGCAATCTGCTTATGTTGTGCTCTCTAAAGACTTGGCTGTCTTCGTTTCAGATCTAAGAAGCATTAACAATACGATGCGTTTCTTGTTAATCATCAGCGTGCAAAGAGCCTGCCTATGCATGAAGACTCAGGAAGCACACACTCGCAGGCAAATACCACAATGAAGTACTGCGCGAAGAAGCTTGAATTTCTACGGCGCATAGAAAGTCCCTTCGTCTCTCAACGACTCTTCAATGTTTGAAGAAGAAGAAGACTGTTAGCTCTTTTGGGAACAGTGTTTCAGCTCATCAGCAGATACAAGCGTCCAACATACTCTAACATCCTGCTTGATTCAAGTCGATAGATTTAGAAACCGATATTCAAGATTTTATGAATTATACGCGATTTCCAGGTATTCAAGAGATTGTGACCCCCAATTACATCAATGATGTCATCCACGAGAGTAATGAAATTGATTAAGATACCGAGATGCGAACAGTAAACCGCCTAGTGCGCATCGACCCTTGGGAGTCTATATTCCGTATGCAGTTAGTACCGCAGTGAGAAACCACGAAGGTCTACCAAGGCCTTCTGTCTCAGATATGGTGAGACCTCTCTAAAGCATCGGCAATTCCACCCTTGTAACAAGACGCTCACTACGAGTTGACAGCTTACGACCAGCTTTGGCTGCCTACAGTACTTACACCTACGAATCTGTGAACAGCGGCACATGAAAACTTCCAGGAAGAGACTGCCAACTTCAGCTGGGAAAGCTGATACTCTAAGACCTGACGGCGGTGAAGGGTCCTCCTTATCCCGGTCTTCTTACTCGTAGCAGCAAATCCGACGCTAGATCATCGGTCGACGAGAGAAAGCTTTCTCACTCACGTACTTTATTTTGACTGAATGCCTTTGTACTAGATATTGATCGGGCATACCCAAGCTAAACCTCGTCGCTACTATTCAGTTCATCATGCAGCTTCTCTGAGTTATCTCACGCCGTAACATCAGCTTCTGTTACAGCGAGAAAATTAGCTTAAGCCAGCTATTTAGAACATTGAGACTTATCTGGATGGCTCTAATGTCGGTCCCACCACCTGATGCAAGACTCATTTTACCAGCCTATATAGGCGGCATTGAGGAAAATCCATCGCAGCCACAAGGGGGACTGCTAGGTCGAGTGCTAAATTCAAAATGCCGCCCACCAGACGTCCCATCTGGAATCAGGATGGGTGCAGTATGACTCCCAAACAACGGCTGTAGGTTGCAGGTTTAATACCAACCGCCGCTTTTGAACATTTATCTCCTCTCCGTCTGTGCTACACCTGTATCGCTGTCCTTATTTTTTCCCACCCGTTTGCAAGCTCGTGGATCAGCCAGCGCACTGCAGCCTCTGTGCATAAATCAAAAGTACCAAACTTGAAGAACGCTAAAAAGCCCCCAGGAAATTGTCAGAGGCGTGTCTCGTCAAAGCGATTTGAGCTATTCTTCAATGACTTGGAGCATCGCTATCGACAATACCTGCTATATGACGAGAGTGTCCAGAGCACGAAACCCAGAGAGGCTCTCGAGTCTAAACACTACTATCATGCCTGTCATGCCAAGAATGAACATTTGATAAAAATTATGATAAAGCAGATCATTTACAAGCAAGCAGTGAAAGTGCTTAGCAGCAAAGAACGAATTTTGATCTTTTCATTCTTGCAACTCTCAGATTTCAACAAGTTGATTAAAGATCAAATAAAAATAATGTTAATGAATGAGCAATTAGATCAGATGAACTGAAGAAGAATGGAATTTGACTTGGTGTGTAAATAAACTCATAGCATGATCTTGAAAACCGAACGTGTTGAAACTGTGATGAGTTCATCTGCGATTTTTCAATCATCATTTGAAAGAAGACAAGTTCAGATGATCAGATCGTCGAATTTATTACTACGATCAAAATATTTGCTGAAAGAAGTAATGCACTCTGATGAAACTTCTCAAGAATCTACATCGAGAATGAAATGAGACTTTGAAGAAGAGAAGAAGAAAGAAGTGATGTTGAAGTATAAAGACTACTCTCTCATATTAAAACGATGTTAGCATGACTTCTGATCTCAGCTCATCAAAGTCAGCGATGCAAGGCCTCGCAACCTTCAAGAAACAGCTTTCTTTTGCTTCGGTAACCTCATGGCGAGCATTTGGCAAACTCTGGGCGGTTTGAAGCTGTTTTGAGTCTGAAGAAAGAGGGGTGTATGAAGTCGATTCTATCATCTCGTATGCTTTTGAACAGAATATCATGACTATCAAGAACGAATGAACGATCAACTCTTTAAAGTTGCTTTAATTGATTCTTATCATGATGAGGTACAGTACACGCCATGTACGGCACATTCGCCATTCCTGCGTCGATGGTTAAGGATGAACGGCAAGGACTGCTAACTTTGTGGCAAATGAGATGGGAGGCCAGCTGCCCGGCTATGAAGAGCAGATTGAGTAAATTTGTATGCTGAAGAATAGCAAGAAGCAGATCGACTTCTGATCTAATTATGATTCAAAGTTGAAATTTAAAAAGAGAATCTTACATTATCTAACTAAACATTCACACTTTGCAATAATATGGTAGATAAGAGAATCAGTTTAAAGACCTGAAAAATACCATTATATGCTTTGATATTTAACTGCTAGCATTCAATGACCGCATTATGATCAATTGAGCGTTATAGCCTGAGTTGGGAGCAGCTTTAATATGGCAATTGGTCAGGAACATCACCATCATGAGGTTATGCACAAAGCACAGGAACCAGCTTCGAGACCAATCGAATCAAACAATTTCAACCGCGAACACCCCAGTTGGTCCTTAATGACCCACGAGTACGCAATACAATAATACGCAAAGCAAATAATCCAGAGTGAGATTTCTGAAGCAATGCCACTAAAGTCCTCACATTCCGAGCTTTGCGATACGCGTTGCAACGTAAGGGGCAGTGAGTCGACAAACGGTGCTGGATCTCACTGGTCGTTGTTACTCGTAAGCAAGAGAGATCAGTTATCAAGATGGAGGTCATGGTTGAAGCTCTGAGCAACGAGGGATCGACGATCTGGAAGGTTGTCATCGAAGAACACAGAGCAAGAATTAGGTCCGTCAAATCGAAGCGCAGGATTTGTGCCAAAAGGGCGGTACTTAAAGTATGTTTAAGAGGCTTCTCTCCAATAAAATAATATGTCGACAAGATTCAGTACGGCATGGCCCACTGTGCGGATAAGCCATTGGAGTCTTGACATGGACGGTGAGTTGGAAAGAGCAAGGAAACAAGGAAGTAACAGTCGAATGACAAGTATCTTGAGCCACATGTCTATCAAGCCCCTACCATCTTCCAAATTCTCTTCAATCAAACTTGTGCTTCTCTCTCAACAATATGTCTTGCAATAATCCAAGACCTGAGTCCACTTCCTTACCCAACTCCTCCCAAACTGAGATAACACCTCCCCGCTTCGCCTTTCCATAAATCTAAGCCATAGGTCTCTTTCATCATCTCTTCCGGATCCAAGAGGCCTCTGTACAGCAACCCAAAAAACAGTCAATGCAACAACAAAGACCCGATCCGCTCGATAATGCCTCCAAAAAAGCCGAACCAGTCAACTTCATCTCCCTCACCAAGACCCTGCGGCACCCTTCCCAACCGCAGAAGCAAACCGCAACATGTAACACGAGCCACCAAAAGCAGAGAGGCCTGCGCCATTGCGAAACCACATCGCGGACGAATACTCGCTAGCTACTACGAACGAAATAGCTGCGGCTGGAGTAAGTGTATCTACCAACCACCATCCACCCGGTTTGAGCGTTGTGGTGGGCCTTTCTGGGTTATTTGCAAATGAACATCCCCATCCTCATCATCCCAAACTTCCCGAGCGCCGTGCAAAATACCACACTGCAACATGCACGGGTCTCCGAATGGCATACAAGGCGAAATTCAATCCTCGGGCAAGAGCATGAGCTCTTCTCCAGTTGGTGGTGCCCTCGGACAGTCCTGTTCATATTTAGCACTCAGAGGCAATGTCTCACTGGACTGGCGGCCAGGGACTGGCTTGGGGGGTTTGGGGGGGGGGTGGTGCTGTGTTGACATGAGCAAGATGTGCTGATGTGTGCTGGGGGACTGGTATTAGCATAGCAGGACGCTGTGGACGACCCCAGTAGCGTGAGATTCCTAGGAATGATGGGAATGAAAGATTTCCAAAATAACTCTCATAGGAAACATTGAGTTGGGCAATTTATTCTTATGTCGTCTTTCTCAGCTCACATGATTTTCATACCTATCACGACAGTCCACGCCCCTCACGGCTTAATATTAAACCTCATCCTCACCCCCATAGCACTCAACTCCACATCCAAATACTTCAACACCCCCGGCACAGCCACAACCGTCGTATCCTCCCCTCCCATCCACTTCTGCCCCACCCCATCCTCCCAAACATCCCCTCCCTGACTCCCATCCACTCTTGTCGCACACCTCCTGCACCTTACCACGCCCGTACCTCTGCCTCCTTTTCTCGATCCGGTGCCGACGGTGGGCGTCGTGCTAAGGAAGCTGCCACAGCTCTTGCAGACCCAGGCACGCGTGTAGTCGCTGCAGTTCATGAGGCGGTCTTGGAGGAGGTAGGCACAGCCGTGAGCGAGGAGAGCGTCACGTTCCATTTCACCGACTCGGATACCTCCGCCTTTACTGCGGCCCTTGATCGGCTGGCCCGTCAAAGGCGTTACAGGTCCGGTCGTTCGGACTTGGAATTTATCGTTTACCATGTGTCGCAATCGTTGGTAGAACACCACCCCCAGGTAGATATCAGCCGCGAACTCTTTCCCTGTGATACCGCTGTACATGGGCTCGTTGCCATGGTAGTTGTATCCTGCAGCCCGTAGTTGCTCACCAAAATAGTCGCCGGCTGTGTGTTCCTCATTGAAGCGCCATGGTGACGAATCCTGAGCGAGCCCATGCAAAGCCCCCGATTTCCCAGCTAGGGACTCGACGAACATGCCAATCGTCATGCGTGACGGGAAGGCGTGCGGATTAATGATGACATCGGGGACAATGCCCGACTCCGAGAACGGCATGTCGATCGCAGGCCACTTCTGCGAGCATACACCCTTCTGACCGTGGCGGGAAGAGAACTTGTCGCCAATGACAGGGGAGCGGGGGACACGGAGCTTAATGCTTAAGGCTTGGCAGGGTTCGGCGCCAGATTCGGAGCCCAGGAGGCGCACTTCTTCGACGTAGCATGTCTCTGGGTCTTTGTATTTGTGCATGTTGTTGACGCCGTCGCGGTTAACGTAGGTGCTTTTAGAGGGGTCCCAAGTGACTGTGTGAGACGCGGCGAGGACGTCGCCTTCGGAGATCTTCTGACCGATGAATGGAAGGCCGTCGGTATCGAGTATCTTGCGAGTAGGTACGGATATGAAGCTATCTGAAGCAAACCCGAAGAGCTTCGTCACGGACTTAGCGGAGCGAGCTTTGCCACCTTCCTCGTCAAGACGGATAATTTTGGTTTTGTAGATTGTGCCGTGACCGAAGCCACGCTCATGAGCTGATTTGTTCAAAATCATGGCATCGTCCATGTCGTAGCCTGTATAGGAGATGACGGCTACAACGGCGTTCATGCCATTCGGAAAGTTGTCCAAGCCATACTCGTTGTACAGAGGAGGTCGGACAATAGGGGTCTGACCGGTCTGGAGGCGATAAGCTTTGTTATCTGTGCGGTACCGAAGTGCGGTTCCGGGAGTGCCCATTGCTTGTTTACCCATTTGACACTGGTACATGTTTCGAGGAGATTGATTGAAGTCGGAAAAAGGAGTCTGGTTTGCAATGATAGAGAGGATATTAGTCGGATCGTATTCAACATGAGTGGATTCTCCCGACTCAATCTCGGGTTCCGTACAAGCAACAGACATGAAAGGTTGCTCGAAGGGACCAAGGAAATCTTGCTTTTCAAGGGGTAGATACTTGACAGGTCGTATCATCCGCGCGGCTTGGGAAAAAAGGTAGACACCTGGATACTGACCACCGTTTGAGTTTGGAACGTAACCAATCTCAAGTTCAATGGGAACGTCGTGAGTGCCTTCAACCTTCCAGTATCGCAAGGTATCCCCTATTGTTAGCGCTTGCTTGGGTGTGCAGAAACCCAGTATTCGACCATCAAGCTGTACAACGATACTTTCATCAACAGAAGCGGAAGATGATTCAGAGACGCCCAATTGAGCTAGCAGTTGAGGAATTGCAGAGACATCAAGATCATGTGTGGTAATCTTGCATTTATGAGCTAAATGGTTGAGTAAACCACAAGGACTTCCATCAGGAGTGTGAACCGGGCACAGAAAACCCCAACTCTCAGGTAATAACTTCCGCACTGTGGTTGTCTTCAATTGAGCGAAGAAACTGCCTCTGTGCACCATGCGGAAATGGCTAATGAATCGGTAGAAATTGATCTTTTCTGCTACTACAGTGAAACCTGATGTCTGCTGTAGGTCAAGTCCTGTAGGACTGACCAAATTGCCTGTAGAAATAAAATATTCAAGCGCTCCTCCGAGATTTTCGGTGGTTCTCCTAAGGACCTTAGAAGGAAAGTCTTTGAGAAACGCTGGGTCGGTAAATCTAGCCTTGCCATTCTTAATGATCCATTCCTGACAAGCTCCTTGTATAGATCTTAGCCAGTCATCCATCCTCTCCTTGATGATCATGCCGTACAAGAAACCTGGGAGTAGGATTTCTTGACTTGAGACGGCGTCTGGATTGTCAACCACGCAGTCACCAGCGACTAGCGAGTAAAGCTTTCGAATCATGAAGAGTAGCATTCTAAACTTGTCATTGTATTGAGATTCTGTTACATCAACGTTGCCAAGATGTACAAGGACGATCTTTCGTAAGAATACAGTTCCTGCTTCGTGATTTGACACGTCATCTGGTACCCCAAGTACCGGCTTGAATTTCTCACCTAGATATGCTCGGGTCTTTGCTCTACCAAGTAGATTGTAGGCTTTGTAAGTTCGGAGAAGCAGTTCGACTCGATCTGTCATAAAGGTATTATCGATACCTTTAGATCCAACAGTACCGACCAATCCCTCGAAAATCTCGCGATCATTAGTTTCCACCAGTGCCTTTAGGATCATCATCACGGGCACTAGATACTCGTTCTTTCTCCAGGAGAACCGGAACGTTACATTGCCATCATCAAGATAGTGAAGAACGTTCGTTTGTGACGTCTGATCTGGGCGCACTGATCGTATCTGCATTCCAAATTTTGTGTATGCAGACCCTCTGTTAACGAAGGAGCCGCGTACGATAGCCATTGGATAATTTCGGCGAGAGACGATCAGCATGCGTATCAGCTTCTCAATTCCGTTGACGATGAAATAACCTCCAAGTTCCTCCGACTCTTCTTTGTGTTGCACTAGCTGCGCAGGCGTGCATTTTTCCAAATGACACCGATTAGTTTTGAGCATGATAGGGATCTGACCAAACTCCCTGACGGATTCTTGCCACTCTCCCCCGTTGACTTTGTATTCCATTCTTGCTCTCAGCTTGCCTCTGTAAGTGGCATGCCTCTCGCGGCATTCTGCAGGGTATATATCACGGTTCTTGGTGCTGAACTTGTTATTGGGCGGAAGCACCGCCTTCTCGAGAAAAACTTCTCGTATCCTCACACTAAGTCTGTTTCTCCTTTCTGGGGCTTGCCCGACTTCCAATCTCTGCGTCCTTAGGAGCGCAGATTCTTGTTCACCATCTAGGAAGACTTTAGTCCCGATATCTCTTATCGCAGCCTCGAGAAGCTTGTTATTGTCGAGAAGGGCATTGAAGGAACTGATGTGAGGCTGTAGAGCATCAACGAGGGCCGGGTAAGCCGTGTGATCTTTGGGAGGACTTTTGAATAGTTTCTCCCGCCGGAGGGTATCGAATTCCGATGTCCAGCGAATATTTGTAGGAGGTGCCGTGGAGGATGCCATTGCAGTTACGGAAAGCGCGACTAGGACATGACCGACAGTGTGAGAATGACTACTGCCTCCTTATGGCTTACTATTTGGTAGCAGAGCGAACTGATGCTGTATACTGACATAATTAGCTGGATAGTGGCATACACAGTACCCAAATTCTCACAGGAACCGAAGTACTGTAAACTCGAAGCTAGAGTTGTATAATACCGGATTAGATAAGGTAAATTACGCACAGACTCACTTGCATGGGATCGACAAATTCCCGCAGCAGCATCAAGGGACAGGCCTCCACAAACCACACCAACTTGCCCGCCTTAGATGTAAGGCTACATCGATCAGCTGCACAATCAAATAGACGCTCAACCCGCAGTGAATGCTCTCGTGCCATTGTGTCTTTTGCTTTGGATATCAATTACCAAGGTATTGAAGTATGTCCGTGGGGTCAAGGTAGTAAGGGTATCGAATGATTCTAACATTTATTTCAAATACTGTATTACTGCTACTACTCTTTGGGAAAGGCGGCGCCTCCCGCTTGCTTTTTCCGCCCGAGAGCAGGTCAACCTTGGCTCTGTAATTCGAGAGTTCCCCCATTATCCCACTAGCCCTCATAAACAAGGCAAGCTATCTCGCTATATCGCTATACTCCTCTTGGAAACATGGCCGGCATCTTCAAGAAGGTCTATGACTGGCTTTTGAGATTGTTCTGGTAGGTCTTCATGTAGTGTCCTGCGCGTGCTGCATGCAGGAGGGCATCAATGAGCGTTCTATCAACCTGCAGTAACAATGGTTGGAAAGTGGTATGATCATGCTGCCTCGAATAGTGCTGACATATGTATGATGCGGACAGGGCAACAGAGATGGATATAACCATGATCGGCCTGCAGAATGCAGGGAAGACGTCGCTCTTGCGTGTGCTTGCGGTAAGCCCCTCTGTCACGCCCATCAAAGGCTCGCTGATCCGTGGCTCTGCAGGGCGGTGAGTTCACCGTAGAGTAAGTGTAGCTGCTAGAATGGTTCTTTGTCTCCTATGACAACTAACGAGTTTGTTCTTCGTAGCTCGATCCCCACCGTTGGTTTCAATATGAAGCGAGTCCAAAGAGGCCATGTCACCTTAAAATGGTAATGTGCATTGGCTGCCATGCCAGATCTCATAAAGAGATCTGAACTGACCATGGCCTAGCTGGGACCTTGGGGGTCAGCCAAGGTTTCGATCCATGTGGGAGAGATATTGTCGTGGAGTCAACGCCATTGTGTAGGTCAAAGACCGAGGCCATCAAAAGGCTAAGCAAGCTGACTAGTTCTCCAAGCTACATCGTAGATGCGGCGGACAAAAAGGCCCTTCCGATAGCGAAGGAGGAACTCCATGCATTGCTCGAAAAGCCGGTCTTGGATGGGATCCCATTGCTCGTCCTGGGAAACAAGTCTGATCTCCCAGAGAAGCTCACCGTCGATGAACTGATCGATGCGCTGAACCTAAAAGCTGTTTCTCACCGCGAAGTCAGTTGTTACGGTATCAGCGCAAAAGAAGAAACCAATCTGGACGCAGTGTTGCAATGGCTGATTAAGCGATCAACCAAGTAAAGATCAGTGCGAAGACAATTCTCGATCCAACGACGTGCACGATTGCCAACAACATTTTGCTACGACTTTAGCGCTCACGATGATGACGAAGCAATGGAAAGACACGCGCCAGCAATGGCAAGATATATTTCACTGCTCAGAGCATCATAATTTTGAGTCCTTGCGGCGTTTCGGTTTTCCTCCTTTCTTGGCAGCTTTTGATTTTCTGTATCTCGTCCTCAACCAGGCTCACAGCATCTTATGGCTGATGTGAGGAGCGAATTCAATCATCGCACGAGTCGTTGGGGTTTGATGATTGTTCGGCCGTTTTGGGGCGGGGTGGTTTCAGCGTCCCCAGGCAATATTTAAGTTCCGTTTGCTAGTCAATGACAACAGAGCTTCGAATGCGCGCTGCAGCCAAACTGCGTGAAACAAAATCAGGAATTTACAACACCAGCAGAATAGCTTGTGAGTATGAAAACGTGAAGGGGGAGGTGAACAATCCAAAAGGGAAAAAGGGCTCGACGAGTGTTGAGGGCTTGAGGCCCATTGTGCAGACTGATGCGCTGGCAGCGCTAGACCTATCATGTCGTAGTGATCTTCGGCACGGGAACTAGCCCCTTTGAGCAGGGGTTCACAAAGATGTCGTCGCAAGGCAGGGTTGAGTCGGCAGTGCACAGCCCCTTCCTCCGGCCACCTTACTTTACAAGACAATCCTGCAAAGCGAATATCCCGCACATCAACACTACAGCAGCCCATTTTCCTGGCGCTTCAGATTGCATAATCCTTTGGCAGGAGATCAAGTCATCCCACATAGCCTCTTACAACAACCTATTAAATATCAGGCCGTTTCCTATCCATCACTCACAATTTCTTGATCCGGCGTACATCGCTCAGTGTCCTCATCGTCATCAACTTACAAACGTACATCATGGCAATCCTACCAAGATACATGTAAGTTTATACACAACTATCCTCTCCTACGACCACTCTGTTACACTTGGCCCTTGGCTGATTTGATTCTGGATCTTAGGTGTTACAATGGTGATTACTCCTCAAATGGCTACTGCTACAGCTCTTGGGACTCTTACGGTCGTTGGATTGTCGTGGCTGCCGTCATTGCTGGCGGTTTCTTCATCTTCTTCATCTTCGCGTATGCGTTATCCTCAATCCCCGCCTACCTTCTCAGACTAATGATTCTGCAGATGCATTACTGCTCGTAGACGTCGTCGTATTGGTATGACGCCATACCGGGGTACTGGATGGGCGGCAGGAGCTACGCCTGCTGGCCACGCACCCGCACAGTACACTGGCGCTCAACCTTACTACGCTGGAAACAATAACCCGCAGTACAACGCCGAAGCACCGTCAAACGGAGCGCCTCCAGTGTATTCTCCACCTCCGAATCAGAACTACTACGGCAACAACCAAGCCGACCATGGATACTTCGGCGGCCAGCAAACTGGGATCGAGCTACAGCAACCCCAGAGCGCGTACCAGCCGCAAAGAGGTGGAGATCCAGTCTACTTCCCCCCAAGCGGTCCACCGCCTGCGAAAGGAGGAGATGGGATCATTAGGTAAAGCCGCTTGGTGGTGCTTTAGGAAGTAGAAAGTGAAGTGTATCATGAGACATTGTGCTTTAGTCTAAGGAAGTGTCAGCCGGCGTTGATATGGACGTGGCGCTCAAGCAGTCGGAAACCCAGGGTCTTGAAGGGCAGGTTGACGAAGGTCTACACTATCTATCTACCTTACGTTGCTAATAATCAAATCCGGCAATGTAACATACAGCACAAAACTCTGTTTTTGCTCAGTTTGGACTCCTTTAACAATATTTCAACTTATCCAAATATATCTCGGTCGCCTCTTCGCATAAGCTAGCGGGACTTCTATCATGTAGGCATAATAGAGTGATGAGATTTCTGGCTTCAAGATAAGTTGATTGACAAACAATTGCAATTTCTTCTCGTATGATACTGATCACTGCGATGCTGACTTCGTAAGCTATTTCGGTATTCAAAACGCGCTTATTCCGTATGGTATTACCTTACGCCCTCTCTGTATGGCGAGGTTTTTCCGGTGACGGTGTGGCTGAAGCTCGCTACTGCCTATTTGTTATTCAACACACGCCAACGTCGCTCTGGTTCACTTGCTTTATGTTTTGCAACCTCTGGTTGTCCTAGGCTTCTCATTCTATGTAGATTTGCTGCGAAGGAAAAACTCATCACCACCTTCAGAGTCGTTAGGTGAGATAGACAGCCGCTTCTAATACACGCACTGGTACCAACCTACTGAAAGCTCTAGCCATGGCTTCCAGCTCAGATCCCGAAATGGAGTATCTATCAGCGTCCTTCGATCCGTCGTCACTCACGGTCCCGAAGCTAAGGGGCATATTGATGTCACACGACATTCCCTACCCGGCCTCTGCGAAAAAGTCACAGCTTATTGATATCTTCACACAAAAGCTCATTCCGAAGTCGCGTAGAATATTAGCTGCTCGATCAAGAACGAGGCGTACGAGCAAAGGCATTACAGATATGCCAAGCAGCCAGGAAGGGACAGTGAATGGCGACGAAGATAATAATGCCAGCTTGATGCCCCCGCCTCCAACCCCAAAGCGGACAGCGAAGAAAAGCAGGCGAGTATCATCGGAGGACATTGAGCCTTCGAACAGTCGCAGAGTGTCCAGTGGCCGGAACATTCCGACGAAGCATGCGCGGCCTTCAGATACCGAAACTGATCCAGAGCTGGAAGCGAAGAGACCCTTGGTGCGTAAGACTCGGAAGAGTGAAGTTACACCTGCTGTCAAGATTGAAGAGGCGGACGATAGACAAGTGCGGCCCTCCCTCAAGGAGAGCCCTTTCAGCCATGAAAACCCCTTCCAAAGCGGTAGTTCCCCGCTATTGCCGGGGGAAAGCAGGCGGAGGAGTGCTGGTACTAGCGGTGACCGGAGAAAGAGTACGTCAAGGAGAAGAAAGACAGAAGGTGTTAGTAGCCCCGAGTTTTCGAGGCTCAAGCAGGAGGATGGGGTTACTGTCCCTACATCAAAAACATTCGAAGTACCGGTTGCGAGAGTCAAGCAACCGAAATACGAACCCCGCATTGAACCAGATGATGGTATCGAAGCCGGGGAGGACTTCACACCAGAAGAGCAATTGGAATTAGTCAGAGCACGTGCCGCGAATGGCGATCTTGACATTCTTCCGCCTCGCAAGAAGAAGCGGCTACAGAAGACCAATTTAGTCCCACGATCCGCGCCTTGGATGGTTATCATGGCCCTGTTATCAGGATATGCATTGTGGTTCAGACAAGAGAAGCTTCAAGTGGGCTATTGCGGGATCGGCAGGTCGTCAGATGCACTTTCTAATGTCCAAATACCAGAGTGGGCGAGCGCACTACAACCTACTTGTGAATCATGTCCGCAACATGCGTATTGCTACGAAGGGATGGAGACAAGATGCGAGCAAGACTTTGTATTGAAACCACATCCCTTGTCTCTCAATGGCTTGATACCATTACCACCAACCTGCGAGCCCGATGGTGAAAAGGTACGAAGAGTAAAGGCGGTAGCGGACAGAGCAGTCGAAGAATTACGAGAAAGAAAAGCCAAATTCGAGTGCGGCACTCTTACTGATGGCCAAGGAAAAGCCACCCCGACCCTTGAGATGCCTGTCGAAACCCTAAAACAGGAAGTCTCGAAAAAGCGCCGAAGAGGCATGTCCTCCGCTGAATTCGAAGACCTTTGGAAAGGCGCGATCGGTGAGGTTCTTGGCCGTGAAGAAGTCATCCATTCTGTCGAAGGGTAAGTTTCCCCTCTCCCCCTCCAATTCCCCAGCTTAGTCCCTTCCCAACACCTCCCCGGCCCGAACAACCGAAACACAACCAATCTGACATACTGTTTCCCACTAACCAGTTCCCCTCAAGACCAACTACCCCCCTCCTCCTTGCCACCACCTCCCTCGTCCGTCTCCCCCTCGCTTGCACCGTCCGCCGATCCACACGCCTCGCGTTGGCACGCCATAGAGCAGAGCTTGGGCTTCTGACCTTTGTCTCCCTCCTTCTCCTCTATACCCGCTCCTACATCCTAGCCCTACGCTCCGACTCCGCGCGTGTCCCCGCCCTCGTTTCCACAACTCTAGATCGCCTCGCTACGCAAGCTGCCCTACACGCCCGCGGCGAGGCACTGGAAGGCTGGATCTCAGTCGGGCAGCTCAGGGATGATGTGTTAAGAGACGAATTCAGTGCAAAAAGAAGAGAAGGGCTGTGGAAGAGGGTCAAGGCTGTGGTAGAGATGAACGCGAACATAAGGGCGAGCGTGCGGGAGGGCAGAGGCGGCGAGGTCAGTCGCGTCTGGGAATGGATCGGCAATTTGGGAATAATGGACGACTCCGGAAGGCGGGAAAGCGGACGGATGGGCTTGCTTGATGATAACGGGAGGCGGCAGAGCGGGAGGGTGAGTTTTGGGGGGGTGGAATATTTGGGCGAGGGGGGAAGTGGAAGGACGAGTCCAGCGCCAGGTGGAAGGGGGGAGATGGTGGAGGCGAGGAAGTGGGACGAGGGACGGCCGATTTATTGAGTGCGCTAATCGTGGGTAGGGTGGTGTTTAAGATAGCTCTCTTCCTGTTGTGCCGTCGTGCTCGGGTTTCAGGCCGAAAATACTTTAGACGCTCATGGCTGGCTACGTGGCATCGGTTTCCATGCGTTCTCACTGTCGCGGTGTTTTACCAACTATATGATTCCTTTCCCTACAGCTACAGCCGGCATTTCGAGTCGTATCCTTTTAGTCTCACATATGCTATAATATTGGTAAATTCACTCGGCTATGGTAATGATGAGATCAAGGGCGGTGCTTTGGTACCTTTTATTATGGATCTACTGGATAAGTCTATCTATATATGTTCTCTCTACGGATAATCATACACCCTTAGATGATATTTAACCACTACCCGACGCGCTGCCCCCTATATATCACGTGTAATGGCAAAGTGGTATTTCGAATTTGCGGGATAATGACGACGGAACAGTAGAGAGGTTCGACGATAGGGTTGAGGAAGGAATTTTCATACTGATCTCTTAGCCCTCTGGAGCCCATACGTTCAAGCCCGGATTACTCGTGCAGGTTTCACCGAGTTTCTTTCATTATTGACCTAGTGTGAGGATTGCGTTGAAGTCAGGTGCGGTTCTTGAGTTCATCGGCATCTGCAAACACTCTTCATCTCGGGCGATGAGGGGATGTGGTTTGGCTGGCTTGTGGTTATCGGAGGTCCGATATCTTTGCTACCTAGCTCTGAGCCTCTGTCGATGACTGAGCTGGTTTCTGTATCTTGGCCACTTCAGAGTCCTGCTAGGTCAGAAGGTGTTTGAACTGGATAAGATCCATAGTGGCATCTCCCCAATTCGGGAGATAGAAATCCCATCAAGGCATATCCTTCTCAATCCTTCACTCCCCACCGTCCCACCTCCTCCATGGCCTCCTTACCCCCATCTTTCAACTTCTCATCTCCCAGCAACCCCGCCACGCACCTCCACCCGTCTCTTCCTCCTCCCCAACTAAGTACCTCCTTCCTAAACCTCTCACCCGCATCTCGACTTACGGCCCCTCCATTTTGGCCCCCTCTGAAAACCTCCTTCCAGACCTTGCCGGCAATCGCGCGATCAAAGAGATAGCTATAATACGTCCCGCCGTACTCAACCAAATGCCCGAAAAACCCCTGAGCACTCGTCTCTCGCGGTTCCGGAATGCTGCCGTAGTTGTCGTAGACATCATGGAAGACACGGGTGCTATCGAAGCCGCCCCCCATACTTAGTGGCGAGGAGGAATGATACGCCTGATCCAACATGGCAAGCAAAATCTGCGTTTCCGTTTCAGCGCCTTGCCCTTTCCGATCAATGGCCAATCTCTCCGCTACCATCTCATAGGGCAACGGCGCATCAGTCTCCCAGTGTCTAGCGAAAAGACTCAATACGTCGGGATCAGCAGCAAAATGCTCCATCAAGACAGAAGGAAGTTCCGCAAAATCGGTGGCACAGCGAGTGCCCGAGACAACGTGCAGGGAAGTGCGGCCGAGGATGGAGTGAATTGCATGACCCATTTCGTGGAAAAGGGTTTGTAGGTCCCGGAAGGAGAGAAGAGTTGGTTGGGAGGGGCTGGATTGGTTGGACTGGAAGTTGCAAATTAGCGCTATAATGGGAAGCTGATGGATGGCGCCTGTGGTGGGGGATTGGGATATTGCCATGCCGTCGTTGGCGGCAAGTTGGGGTGACTGGTCGGGAGAGGTTGAGGCCGCTTCTGACACTTCGGAAAGAGAAATTTGACGAGAACAGCGGAGGGTGAAGTGAGCGGGATTACGACTTTTGCCTGCCCGGGCGAACAGGTCACAGTATAGTACTGCTATGTGACCTTCGGATTCATCGATGACATCAAGGCGGCGAACGTCTGGGTTCCATGTTTCCCCAGCTGAAGCCTCGCGTGGTACGAATCGGACGCCGTATAGTCTGGTGAAGAGGCGGGAAAGCCCCTGCATTACCGTCCCAAGGGAGAAGTAGGCGGAAATAAAGTCAGGTTTTCGAGACTTGGATCTGAGCTGAGCTGCCAAGCGGGCCTGGTAGTAATCCCGATCCCATGCGTTCAGCTGGAGAGGCGAATCTCTGCTACTCAAGCCTGACTTTTTTATCCTCAGCATTTCTTCCAACTCTTCTTTGACATGCGAAGCATTGTCGGCAGCAAGCGCCGTGAGAAACGATTTGACGGCCTCAGGAGACTTTGCCATCTTGTCTGATAAGTTCATATCTGCATAACTTTCATAGCCAGACAGTCGTGCAACCTCTCCACGACATACCAGGAGCGTCTCTAGGATGTGTAATTGATTCTTAGAAGCGGTTCTTCCGGCGATATAAATTTGCCGCCTTGCATCCTCCTCCTCTACTGTTCGTAAAGCAGTGATCGATAGAGGACCAGTTGTGGGCAAACGGACAGTGCCAAATCGATGTGTAATCTCTCTAAGGATCACTGGGTCCATCCCTTTTAACCGGCTGCTGTTGAAGCGAAGGACGTATGTCGCCGGTGCCATGTTGCTCACGAAGGTAGTACCCAGCTGGCTGATGTGAGTCGATAACGCCACGAATTTTTCCCTCTTGTCCTGAGGCATATCAATCGCTGATTTGGAAAAGTCTCTCAGTAAGACCGTGGCAACCGTCTTCTCCTCCTCACTCCAAGCTACACTGATTTCCGGAGTTGCCATTGCCTTCTGCAGTTTTTCATTGAGACCGGTCATGGTGTTCAAGATGTTCATATACTCGAAAAGCATGGCGTATGCTTCGTTGGCAGCTTTCTGAAACCTATCATCCGGATGGGTTACTCGAACGAATTCGGCGATATCCAGGACCCGGCATAGAGAATCGCTCAGCCGGTCGAGGTCTCTGGGTATCGCCTTGTAGTCCTCCATAGTAGATGCTTGAAGCACCTTTGCAACTATTCCTCGACATTTTGCCAATGCGACTTGTGTAAAGTCGTGGAACCCTGAAGGGTCTTTGAGATGTCGGTTTTGGAACAAGCCTCTTTGCGGACCGGTCACACTAGACCGTGAAAACTCATGCCAGAAACGTTGGGAGTCGAAAATCTTGCGTAAGGTACGGTCATCATGGCTCGATAACGGAGAAGGAGGATCTGCCTTCGGGGGGTGAAGGGCAGACCGTATAGTGGCTGCTGCTGCAACCGCAAGGTATCTGCGAGAGATGTGCTGTCGGTGGATGTGCCGTGCGTAAGTCCATGAATATTGACATGTTGGCTTGAGCATGTCCTCACACCTGGCTTTTCAAAGTAAAAGGACTAGCCATCGTGTTGAAGTCATTCAGTTGATTACCTTACCTGTTATGTCATCCATGCTTAGCTTCTACGAGTATTTGAGGTATTCATCTAGTGTACCGTACTATACGTGAAAATAATTTACAACTCCACAAGGCGAAATTTCTATGTCTTCAAAACAGGTGACTGAATTATTATTATGTTCGATAATAAGTGAACTGTACTTTTAGATTCCAATGTCAGACATCGGTTACACAAGCTGTTTGATACACACCGCGCTGACAACGTTACCAGCTTCAGCGCAACGCTCCAATGCTTTTGTGTATCATCGGAACCCGCACGAACATACAGCCTGCGACTCGGTTAAGCACCGCATGAACGCGCCAGGAGCACTTCCCAATCACCTTCGAACGTCTCTTCCTCCTCCTTCATAGCTCACCAGCCCCTCGATCTAGAGCTCAACTCCTCGTCCCTCAGCCTTGCCTCCAGCTCGTTGTGCGCCTTCAGACATGATTTGCGGTAGTCGTCCGCTTTAGCCGCTTTACCAGCTGCTACTGAAGCAGGGTTTTTCCCGTCGGCTGTGTTGAGTTTCGAGGAGCCTAAGATGTCGAAGGTTTTCTCAGGTTGTGCGGTGGCATGATTCTTTCCGTTCGAGGTGTTGAGTTTGGAAGAACCGAGGATATTGAAGGATGAGTCTGGCATTGCTATTGCTTGAGGTTTTTTAGGCTTTGAACTGGCTGGGCTGAAGCTGCGGGGAATCTGGGGGTTTAACGAGCAGAGAGTGAACCAGAGACGGCTTTGCCGGTGGATCTTTGAACCGATCTGTGAAGTATACCTAGGCAGTATGAGTTGAGATGGAGGAACGCTTAGTTCTTCAAAAGCGCGTTCAAGCAAGGCTTTTGATACTGCTCACCCCTCGTGACGGGGTTGGGTGGCGCAGGTGTATCGACCCTTTCCCGGCACGGTATTAAAACATTGGTCGTGTCACTCTACGAACCCTTTTATGTGACTTCGACATTACGGGGGTGATTTGGTCTCAAGGGGACACTAAGTTGCCTCTCAGAGAAGATGAAGTTCCAGCCAGTCGGTCCTATTCCTGTAACACAACATGTTGACAGATTCAAATGGAAGATTGAATTGTTCATTTTCTAGAAATCTTCACCTACTCTCTGTAAAATATCCAAGCCCTTACAGACTCGACGTCCGAAAATTCCATAACTTTTGACTCTTCCGACCAAAATCCAGTCTTGCCATAATATTTTGGTGCCACGTCCGAGAAGTTAGGGTTGGCTGGTCGCTGTACGGTAATGCTTTTGTAGTCGACAGGTTGCTGAAATTATCGGCTCCCCTAATCCTATACTACTACCCAGGATGTGGTAATTGAGAGTGCCAGGTTGCTCTCATCCCTCTTTTTGATAGCACTGGCGTACAGCTCGTATGGCGCCCCAACACCGAGCGCCCGTTTCGCGTGCAGGCTTAGGATTGAGAGCCCATAAATGTAGCTCGCGTTGGTCCATCCGAACCTGCAATACCGTGTTAGCATAAAGATAACTTCTACCAAAGCTACATTACTGAAAAGCGACTTACCCTTCCTGCGGCGCAAACTTAAAATCCAGCCCCTGATTTCCATATTCGGCATTCACTTTGTGCGAGTGGTTCAGCTGCGTAACGTCGTATTTCTCCACAATGGTGCCGTTGTAATCAATGAAGACTTTGGTGACCATGTGAAGCCAGCGGTAAATCAACCGTTCCGCCTCCTCATGGTAACCATATTTCTTCAGGCCATCCCATGCTAGCATCTGATGAGGAGCCCAGCCGTAAGGGAAGTCCCACTGCTTTTGTGGGTTGGTTTCACTTATTGGTCCTCGCGAATGCTCGGTCCCGGTGGCAAGGCCGCCCACGCACTCAAATTTAGGCAAGCCTCTCTCCACAAGCAATGCCGCTTGGTGAGGATTGGCAACTCCGCACCAAAGTGCCCATAAAGACGTCGTCGACTCGAAATGGGACTGTTGCTTGGTGGCGGTGTTATAGTCAAAGTAGAGACCTTTTTCTTCATTCCACAAAAATTTGTCAATAAGGTTCCTCCTCCGTCTTGCTCTAACATCCCAGAGAGCCGATGATTCGATATGGTTTGGCTCCTGGCCTGGAGAACAGAAGGAAGCCGGTACCATAAGTTCATCGGCAAACACCGTTCGAATAACCTTTGCGATATCTGTCTCGTAGCGATATAGTAAGCAGTTGAGGTCAATCGTAGCTAAGTCGGCCGCGACATGCTCTAATCGGTTAGACGTGTCATGCCCGTTCTCCCTCACCGCTCTGTCATGAAGACAGAATTCGTCAAGATCTGGTTCGTCAATCTCTCCATCGTTGTATGCATTTGTAAACTTTTCAGGCGTCATTTTATATTTAGCAGCATAAGGCGCCAGTATATGAGAGAAGTTTGTGGGCTCGCACTCAGGTGGGAATCCTGCCCCAATGGGTCGGTATCTCGACAGTCTGGAAACTTTGTCATATCTTGGCTCAGACATCCAATAGCTATGGTATTCTTTCATCGCCGCCAGCATTGCAGTCTTCAAGAGATCCCGGGAGCCAGGTTCATGCCGAGTCGCTTCGTACGTTCTCAATGCGAGATCCGTCAGAAAGGGTGGCTGAGATCTGCCAAGATAATACGAACGATTTGCGTTCAAAATCTTACCATAATGCTTGATCTCGAAGCAAAAATGCCTTATAATGGCTTTGACAATATGCGAGTGGCTGCTTAACATTCCCCATGCACAGAAGCAGCTGTCCCAATTATAGAGCTCGTTAAAGCGTCCTCCCGGCACAATGAATGGCAGACCTTTCAGCTCTTTCTGTTCAAGTTCTTCCACTCCGACCTCTGCATCCATCTCTAACGCTAGCATTCCAGGTTTTAGATTTAAGCTCTTGACAAATTCAGCGGTGATCTCGCCCTCGGGAAGCCATTGCACGTCCAAACACATCTCTGGTCTTTCCTTGGCAATCATGCTGTAGTAAGCATATTGCTCCGGTGCTCCTCGAGGAACGTAGATCCTTGGTGGCGATTCTATGGTCTTGGGATCCTTTGCAGCAACCTCAATACCCGAATCGTCAATGTGTCTTGTGAGACTATCCCAGAAGGTTCCTTTAATCAACCTCTGGAGCCGATGTACTGGCTCCTCTTCAATCCGCGAGTCATCAAGGGTTACGAATCTGCAGCCTTTGCTTCGGGCCAATGAAAGTTCTTGAAGGAGATTGGCTAGCCTGTAATTCCCTCGAACGTCCCTTCGATGGTGCCTATCGGAGCCAAATGCGCCCAATGGAAAAGACTTCGACGTGGGATGAATTAGTACAAATATCGTCAGCGATCAACTTGATCATTGCTATACCTTAGGCCCGCAGTCATCAATTGTAATCTTTGAATCATTATCCAGGTCTTCATGTTGCAATAACGCTTCTATAGTGGGGTCCACCGCTATAGTGAACTTGGTCTTACCCATTGAACCCTCGTCTGAAATCCCCCATCAGCCATTTCCTGCTCGTTCTTGGCTTAAGATAGGAAGAAACCTATACCATGGCTTCCCCGCCTTTTAACAGGTTGCAACTCTTGTACCAAACTCGGCTTTCTTGGCTAATTAGATTCAACGTTAGTAAAGCTCTTTTCGAGATGGGTCTACAATTCTACGCCATCTCGATAGTGGTCCATACAGGAAACACTCAGAGGACAAGGAGAAAAACTCATACAACAGATTGAGATCTTTGTCCAGATGCTGCAGAGCTATGTGGGTTTAAACCCATATCGACAGCTATTTTCCAGGGTTTATCATCTTAGATCCTGGGCCGAGTTCGGCGCAGATATTTTATCAAGATCAGTCAAGGTGAGATAAGGTGGTTATGCATGGAGACACAACAGTCCCTAGGGGTCCGAACCGAAGGTCAGCTGCTAAGAGTACGCTGTGATTATTTGATTATACCTCGAGCAATCCGAGAAAAAGAGGTCACCTATATTGACATGGAAGGAGAACAACAAGACATATGCTTGACATATATATTGCATTCCCGCTTGACACCAACAGCACCGTTAGATAGGACCACATTGTCAGCTGAGAAGAGCCAAGCCTCCATTGAGGCACCGAAGTACTTAAATGTTAGTCCTACTTAGATTACGCTTCCACCAACAGCACTGGCAAAGATAGGTGAAACTTGCCAGGTGCCAGGTCTAGGTAGTCCCTAGGGTACTGTGTGTGGTATCTACCTAGTAAGGTATTGACGCCAAAAGCCAATCGACTAGACTAGTAAAGTACTTTACTTAGGCTAGTTTGTACTACGTATATTGAGGAGACACCAAGTCTCGGTAGAATCCATACCTTAACATGGTAGGTCGAATGTGCGGACATGCTGAGTTCCTCCCCATTCACCAGGCTGAACATGGCTCACGCGGCAGTCAATTGGACCAGCCGCGAAGAAAGGCAGTACCCAGACTAGTGGAGATCGAACAGTATTTATCTATCCTTGGGTCACTTTCTTTCGAGGCGGCGAGGCTGAGGGCGCTTAATCCGCCTTGCAGCCTTACCTTTCTCTTGGACGGAGATATGAAAGTGATGTAAGGAACGTCTTTCTGTGTGCATCTCTTCTTTTGATCCAAATGTCGCCCGGAACCGATGCAGCGAATCTCACGGCAGCATGGGTGTCCGCTGTCGCTACAGCTGTCGGGTTGGGTTCCGGTAAGTTACCCATAGGTTGTTAAGAGTGAGAAAGTCAAAGTAGCTGATTAGATGCTACCAAGTGCTGGCACAGGTGAGCACGATCAAGTCTCAGCTGGATCCTTTCAATGCTGCGCGTGGAGAAGATCATCTGGCGTTCTGGGGAAAGCACAATAAATACCCCTCCCAGAAATGGTGGCATATCTCAAAACCACCGCCCCTTGGTCCAGTAGTCGAAGCAGACATCGGCAAATGCCTTAATGTTGAGACTCTACATTTGAGTAGAAGACCAATTACTCAGGTTGGTATCGCGTCATGGACTATCCTTCTAGCAGTTTTCCATCCTCATCCATCTGAGCAACCCAAGTATCACAATGTGTCAGAGCCAAGTCTTGTAGAGGACAAAGCTGCATCTTCTGCTCTCGGATATGTCCATGATTCTTCAAGAACCCCTTCACCTCTTGCGGAAAAGCCGGCAGCTGGAAAGCCATGGCACAAGACACTAAATTCGAGACCACTGGTTTTCCACCGAGATGTTGCTTGCACCGAAATCTCCAGAATGACTTTGATCTCTTTCATCTTACTGTCGCAAGCTAGAGAAATCTATCGCTACGACGGCGCTGCTGGCCTCCGCATGGGTTTTGCAAGTTACAACGGCTTCTACCAGATCGAGTGGCCTATTGGTCAACGGCCGACTCTGAAGTTCGAGATACATGAGGTCTACCAAAGCGGGAAGGACTCTTTTCCAATTTTCTTTGCTCGAAGGCCTCGGAAGTGCAACGAGATGGCTGTTGGCATGATAGATCGCGGTGTAGATGTGGTGGGGAAGCCTCTCAAAGTAGCCTTTGCTGGAAGAAAGAAGCCAGGTCTCTACGTACTGAAGCTGTTGGCGAAGCGATTCGGCGCTCAGCGAAGCGCCGCGGACCTTTACAACATGCTGGGTGGAGAAGCACACGGAGTGGACTACCTCTTTCGAGAACAGATATACATCACCCCAGCAGCCCTAGAATTTGTGCGTGAGCTTGTTGTGCCGTCTCTCGTAGATGATAAAACCTCGAACATATACGTGGGTCAGTCAGAGGTCGCCACAATCGCAGATTGTCTGGATCATCTTCCATGGTCCCCACTTGCATGGTCCATCCACCGAGGAATGAAAGACACACTCGTTGCCTATGCATTACCGTTCATGGTAGCACACCGTGAGCCTTTGGCTAAAGCACTGCACGATGCGGTAACAACACACACGTACGCTCTGCGACACCGAGGATGGGAGCCGACCTTCGTCCGGGACCACATGGCTCAGCAGGCTGCATCTGCAATCCGTGGTGACAATAGGTGCAGCGGGGACGTGTGCCGCATTGTGGCTGCGATTACCGAGCTGCTGTGTGACAAAGGTCAGGTTAATTTGGACCACACGAAGTTTTGGGCCCAGCACTTGGATCTTCCCCGCGAACAGGGAATCGATGAGGGCCTTTCGCCAGATACTATGGTTGCGATGGTGAAAGCGTTCTTTGTTTGGTGGAGCCATGAATTTGACTATGAGGTTTACCACAAGCTTCCCTTGAGGGTTATTGTCATGTAACAGCTGGGCACCGCACGTATCTTGGATTCCTACGAGCAATTCTTTCTTGGTGCTTGAGATTGAGACACACCCTTGAAGATAAATCAATATCTCCGAGGAATAACGTATTCATGTTCGGCGTCTCAGGCGTTACTACCATCTACCTGGGCATTCTAATTCAACCCCCGATATCTGCAGTGCCCATCCGGTCCGTTCAAGCATTCACTTCTGCTTGCTTTTTGATACCCTTTCACCCAATCTATGACATTCACAGGCTATTTTCTACGAGTCGGTCTAGTGCGCAGAAGCTTTGGAGTATCTTGACGCAGTACTGCTGTATCTTAGCGGAAACATAGTTTTCGAAATCTGTGGTTTGCATCAAGAGGCAGCAATAGCTCAGTTAAAATAGTTTTATAGAACCCATCACACACCTAGGTGAAGACTACTAGCATTTGATACTTCACATCACAACGATGCCATAAACATCACCATTCAACATTTCATTCATCCTGCCTATCTAAAGCAGCTCCAGTCCTGTGCCCTAACCAGCCATGGATTCAAAACATGCACGCATCGTAGTACATGCCGCGGGTATATGAAGTAACAATGAAAAGAAAAGGCCCAACCTGCCAGCCCCCCCCCGGCCCAAAAATCCAGATTTCACCGTGTCGCTAATGACATGATACCGCATGGGCATGAAAAGAAACGAGAACACTTAGTCGTACATTGCAAAAAGTTATGATGGGGTTCATAAGAGCTTAGTTTCAATCCAGCACGACTGGGTCGTCTTCTTCTCCCCTTTTTCTCTTCTTTTCGCCTGAGCTCGCCAGTTTGGGAACTTCGTCCTTGAGAAGATTCGTCCGATACAGCTCATCCATCTTCTTTACCAATTCTTCGACTCCTTCGGGCGTGGCTGCCATACCACCCTTCATACCCAACCAGCCTGCACCGCTTGCTCTTTCCAGTTCCATCATGGCTTCGTCCACATCGACATCCAGTCTCTTTGAAACCTTCTTCCCCTTTTCTAGCCCGTCTTCTGTCCAGACCCCAATGTCCTTGATGAACCACGCTACCTCTCCTCTTCGCAATCGCAAGCGAATATCCCATCTGCTTCTCGACCCCTGGTATCGTACCTGGTACCATTCTGCAGATCGCGGCAGGATCCGCGTTCCATGTGCGATTTCAATGAATGAGAAAATGCGGAGAAGGGGGAGTGTGACATTAAGAAGACGAAGAACGTGATTGAGCCCGCCGGAAGTGCGTAGAAGCGCGGCGAGGTAGTCTTGGATCCGGAGATGAGGATTTCCCCTCATGAATGAGATTCGCATGGAGGTTTCGGATTGGAGATATATGGTTGCTTTCAAAGCGGATGGAGTGGTAGTGTAGGTGAATTCCAGATGATCGAGAGATACGGCGTTGCAGCGGAGATCATGGTGCTTGATAATGTGGAGGCAGTGGATCAAGCGTTCGATGCTCGAGAGTTTTTCGACGAGAGGAGGGATGGTGAGTTCACCAACAGGAGTTAGGAGACGGAAAGCGAACGCACCGGTAGTAGGATGGAAAGCTATGGAGGAGTCGATGGACGAAGTAAGTGCTGTGATATTAGGGATAGGTGTCTCCATGCGGGCGGAAGCGAGATGGATGGCGGAGGAGGTTGCGTGATCGATGCCCTGGAATGTGAGGGTTACGATTTCGTTGGCCCATGGTAGTGACGGGCGATTAGGAGATTGCGGCGTTGTGGGGGTTTTCGGCGTGACGGGGGTTTTGCCCTCGCCAATTTTTATGGTCAGCGTCACTGGCTGGCCGACGGTTGATGTCCGCTGCAAATTGTGGGGTATTCTCTTGAATGTCAAATGACGGGTATCGATGTACTGTGAGATCATGCCAGCGGCGGTACGCTCAATTTGAGCAAGCGTGGCATAAGAAGGCTCCATGATAAGCGATTTGAATCCAGGCATTTGCATTTTGTATGCAGCGCGAATTACCGACGGAGGTCTTGATATTGAGCTTGTACCTTCAGGTCGAGCTTCCTTCCCTGGTAGTTCTATGATCCACCAGGAATCACCTCCAAGACCTGTTGTTAGTGCCGGGATCCAGTTAGAACTCCAAGCTCTTCTTCTAAAGAAGCCTATCCTCAATGTATCTCGCGGGAACAGACGTGCTCTAGTTTCTTGGTTGATGTTCAAAGAGCGAACGCACTCCCAACCGCAACATCGAGCACGGGTCTCGAACTCCTCTTGTGAAGCGATAGCCCGCAAATTGGCTATTCTCGAGGACGCATCTGTGGCGGGAGAAACGAGGTTATTGAGTTCCCACTCCGTGCGAGCATGCATAGAGGATGCCGGAAGCAGAGCAAACCTGCCTGAAACAGGTTCCTGAATGATTTTGATAGCCTTTGACACTGTAAGCTGAACAAACAGAGCAGCGTCGATAGGTTCGGCAGCAGACAGCCGTTGCTTTAGTCGTAGTAGTCTTTCTGAGTACAATGGACCTTCTCTTAACTTAGCGGCTACCTCTTGGAAAATCGAATTAGTATGCTTTGCGATGATTAGTTTCAGTATTGCTGCCAGACAGAGGTCGCTGAGTCCCATGTCAACCTGGACATCGGCAACCTCTTTACCGCCACGAAACCAGCGCAAGGCAATATACGGGATTGGTAGCGTGTCTGAAGAGTAGAGTCGTTCATTTCCTTTTCGCCGCTTGACACCAATCTCGATCCAATTCCTGCCTCCAGGTCTATTTAACCAATATTGCACGACCAGTGATCGATGAACCGCTTCCACCTTTAGATGCTCTGACCAATGTCCCCTTGACATGTCATAGGCCTGGTTTCTCAGAATACTCAATTTATGAGTGAGCACAAGGTCGTGGAAAAAATCAAAGCATCCACGCAAACCCTGTTGTTTCAGAACGTCGTTGGCTTTCCGTTCAATCTCATCTCGTAATCTACCTAACGGTATCTTAGCTGGGGTGGGGGAGAATAGGAAACGAAAATCGATGAAGTAAAGCTGTGAGGACGGGTTCTCCTCTGCTATTGACAAATCAACTTCGAACTCCCCAGGAACACGGAAGGTCGCTCGACCAGATGCTATCGAGAAGTCTCGAAATGGGGAAGGGACGGTCTCGTGCAGATTCAAACGTATAGAAAGTAGTGTATTGATGTTACGAAGCGCCTTGAGCATCTGCTGCGGAGATAACGGTTCCAGAGGGATGTAACCAAGGTCCGGAAGCCGGGGCGCCCTTCCCAGAGACAGAGCCTCTAATGCCGTTCTGATATCTGGGTTTGGCATCTTGATGGGTATCAGAATCCGCTTCATCTCGCCCATCCAATGGATAGCCTCATCAAAAATCCGCCCTTGACTGGCTAGCCAGGATCTTGTATCTATGACTTTGCTGACTTCTTCTGCTTGGCGACTCCATTGGGAAAGAACTAGAAGCTTGATGAATTGCGCTCGTCGATTCTGGGCGAACTCCAGCATGCGGAGTTTCTTCTGGACATTTACTTGGTTGGAGTTCCCTGCTCCGTTCCCGTTGACTTGTGGTTTGGAACTATTGAAATGTGTATGGTGGCTTGCCTGTGGCACCTGCATATCCGACATCTCATTGATGACGTCCGTCAGTCCATTGAAAGTTTCCTGTACAAGCCTGGCAATGAGTGTAGAAAGCGGCAAAAAACCCGTCGTGATGTGCTCTATCTCCGGAGGTAATTGGCTGATTACGTTGGCTATTGCGTACGAGGGCTTGCGCTGAATCTCCAAAGCATCCGACGAAGTACCGTTAGCATCAGTACCGTTTGCTAAACCATGGTCTCCGTTCTTGTAGGCCGTTCCGTTCTCGTTACCTCCCGTCTTTACATCCTTCATACCACCGGCCGTTGTGCATCCAGGCTTGACCTCGACGGCCATCTTTCCGAGCTGCGAAATCCCGTTGCTGTGCTCCGAGCTCTTCAGTATGCCTGGCATGTCTCCTGGTCGCCCACTCAAGTCACCCTCTCCTCTCGCATTCGTGCTGCCCACCTTTTCCCCCCCGGCCTTCAGCGATTCCCCCCCCACTCGCCGTGTGGACTCTATCTTGCCCGGCCAATCAACATTCGACAAAGATCACTGCGTCTTCTACGGTTCCCAATCAAGCCGTTGGAGCGCTCAAGTGTGGGTACGCAGGTGGGATATCGTATGGTGCTGCATTCATCACAGGATAAGGTATCCAGACCAACGGCCGCGTTGGATTGTTCAAATGATGGTATGGTGCCGTTGCCGAATACACCGATGCGTTGTTCCTAGCTTACTGAAAGGTAGAGAGTGTCGCAACAACACCTTCAATCGCTGGAGGGGTTGGTCTGAAAAGCTGTGTTGGTGAAGGTGAGGGTGAATGTGAAGATGAGGGTTCGTATTGGTGAAGCTGTTTCAGGTCAATTTCGATCGGGGCGTCTTGCTCCCAAGTCCAAACTGGAGGTAAGGTATAATTTACGTAGCTAGTATGAACGCTAAACATAGAATACAAAATCGCCGTTTCCGGCTCCGCTACCTAGTTCTCCCTAAGGCCCGCCAAGGGTACTTGTAAAGGCATGGCGAGTCATGAATCCGGAATTGCCCGTTGTCTTTTTGGTCTTTTTGGCCTGTTTGTACCGTACCTACCTTAGGTATTGTTCAACAACCTTACAGATCATGTACCAACAGAGTTCCACAACTCTATTCGCATCAGGTCTTATATCCAAAACACAACGCCGGCTAGGTACGGAGTAGTCAGGTTGGTTTTGCTCTTGAGATGGAGATGGCTGTGCCCAGTGACACAACAGCTGGAACTAAGGTACTATATATCATTATCTCCGTACAAGCAATGCCATCGCCGCACATACTTGTAGGCCAGTCACCTACTGTGAGCAGTTGCCCCTCCATGCACATGCGGTAGATGTACAGAAGGTAAAAATGCCTTACACTGCGGGTCCACCCGCGCACTCTATCTTACCCCCTTACCTATCTTAGAGTACCTTAAGGTAAGGTAGGTAGGTCTTGCTAGACTTCCAAGAGGAGAACTGGCAAGCAGCAGCAGCATTCGACCTCTGCGTGGCGCTGGCGTCGATCAGATAGAAATGCCTTCAGGCAAGGGTACACTACTGCGTTCTTCAAACATCCTTCCACTTCGAGCCAATGATTGAGACTTGAGAACCTGCAAGTCTAAAGTAAACTGATCCGCCCCCCGCTTATTATATAGTCGAATCGGAACCTCACCATGGTCTGTTGATCTTTGATACACCTGACGCCCCTTTCGAGCTCTACGATTCAGAATCTTCTTATTAAATATATTGTTAGGTCCGAACGTATCTTCATGGCTCGCGCCCAGGATTTACGCCTCGGCCGTTTGATCAGGAACAGCTCACAAGTACCAAAGCCTCCTTTCAATCACCCACACCATCTTTCGAAGCCGACGACGAGTACTCCTTCGAATCCTCAATAGCTACGCAAGACATGAGTCCTCGACGGACTGAATGGACATACAGAGGCCCACCTCGATACCCCGGCGAAGACACACGTTTGACAAGTAATAAAGAGTTGTACGGATGGTATAGCTATGGCTGGGCCGCGGAAGTGTTCGTTGTCTGCGGTATTGGTACAGAAGCACGTCACCTTGTGTGACTGCGCCGGAAGGCTAAGCTCTCTACGATGCCTAGGCTCGTTCTTACCCATTACATTGGAGCAGCTTGCGCGAGAGCGCGGCGTTCTTCTAGGAGACAAGTCGAAGCCATGTAGCGCAAGCTTCCACATTACCCAGTCAGCAACGCCTGGTAGCGACTCTGTACTGTTTAGCACGCGGACAGTTTCTACCTTGTCCACCGACGCCGGGCCTTGTGTGATTCGTTTGCTAGGTATTGAAATCAACACAGCGAGTTTTGCTCTGTATACTTTCTCCTTGAGTGTTTTAGTACAAGCGATACTGATCATCTCAATGTCGGGCGCTGCAGATCATGGAAAGTATCGAAAGTCTCTACTGCTGTCGTTTGCATTCACTGGCGCTATCGCGACAATGCTCTTCCTTGCCATCGTTCCTAGGGTTTACGTGCTCGGCGCATTGCTGGCGGTTATTTCCAACTCTTGCTTTGGCGCATCCTTTGTGCTATTGAACTCCTTCTTACCTCTGTTGGTGCGTCATCACCCTTCCGTCCAAAGTACTGCCTCCGATTCTAGACACCAGTCAGAAGAAGGTACCCACAATGAAGAGCCATTTTACCACGAGGACGATGGTTTGGATAATTCGACACAAGCTTTACTGGGTTCGTCGCAGGCTGCTCGAAAACCACAATATCCACTGGTCATAGCAACAGGGCATCAAGGCGCTAGTTCAATGGGTAGTCATATGCTCAGGTCAGCGACCGGTCAACTAGGCAAAGCATCTGCATCTCCGGAATTGCAGCTTTCCACCAAAATATCATCCTATGGCATTGGAATTGGATATATAGCTGGAGTGGTGGTTCAAATTCTTGCAATTGGGATCATCATTCTCACCAGCTCTATCTCAGACTCTTCCAACCTCGCGTTTCGCATAGTGCTATTCTTCATTGGCTTGTGGTGGATTTTGTTTACCATACCTGCAGCGCTGTGGCTCCGACCTCGGCCAGGTCCTTCGATCCCTTTGACGGCGGAGGGTAAGCGGGGTCGGTCCTGGTTAGGTTATATCGGTTACGCATGGCGTTCACTGGGCAAAACCATACTTTGTGCCGGAAAATTGAGAGATGTCCTGTTGTTCCTTGGCAGCTGGTTCATGATCAGCGACTCTATTGCAACGGTCAGCGGCACCGCTATTCTCTTTGCTAAAACTGAACTGAAGATGAAAGTGCGCATTTCTTGAAACCCTTTAGATTGAATTTTGGCTAATCGTACATCAGCCCACCTCTCTTGCGCTGATCAATGTCATTGCAACGCTTTCCGGCGTGCTTGGTGCTTTCACATGGAGCAAAATCTCGCGATGGTTCAATGCCCGTCCATCTCAGACTATCGTAGCATGCATCTGTTTGTTTGAAGTAATCCCTATCTACGGGCTCCTGGGATACATACCTGCAATAAAGAGATGGGGTGTATTCGGCTTACAACAGCCATGGGAGATGTATCCTCTCGGTGCCGTATATGGCTTTGTTCTTGGAGGCCTTTCTTCATATTGTCGGAGCTTGTTCGGCGAGCTGATTCCGCCAGGCTCAGAAGCGGCGTTCTACGCCTTGTATGCAATCACTGACAAGGGCTCGTCGATATTCGGTCCCGCCGCTGTAGGCGCGATAACAGACCGATATGGGGAGATCCGGCCAGCATTTGTCTTCTTGGCAGTATTGATCTTCATACCTCTACCCTTGATGATGCTGGTGGATGTTGATCGAGGCAAACGAGACGGCGCAAGAATGGCCAGAGCATTGGAAGGCAAGAAGCACTCGGACCCAAGAGATGTCAGTGAAGATAGTACAACAGAACCTTTGGATGAAGAGGTCGACGACTAGAGAAAGAGGTCGTAAGCCAGGGCGTAATCTCTAGCGAAGTCGGAATGGGGTTCCATGGGGGGATTTTCGGTGACATCATTGCGATGCGTTGTGTTTTGGGGGGAGTCCTGCTTGCAAGGGGTACTTATATATCCGTGTTTCTTTCTTTAGTTGTTGAACCTGGCCTTGTAAGGCGTATAAGTCTCTTCTGATCGCTGTTATTCCGTACTTATCTAGGTGACTGTCAGCTAGTAACACTGTATGTTCTAGCCCACGCTAATGTTACACTAAGAACATCTAATACACTGCTAACTTGGAGTCAATGTATTTGATGAGCTGGATGAGGCCTCTTAGAGAATGCCAAAATCATGAAAATCCAATCGCTTTTGCACTATTAATCATATATTATGTCACTCAGTGTAATGTTTCAACCCTTTGGCTTAACTAGCGCTGTCCAGGACATACAGTGTCACCTTCCGTATTCCGTACCTTGGTGCTTCCTTGATGATCATCCTGCAAGTTTGCTTAAATCATATAGTTGATGTAGCTGAAATGTAACCACGAGAAGACAGTCCAAACCTCAGGCTCAACCTCTTCCCAGGTTGGCTTGAAGTTGATCTCCGCATTTCGTAGATGTGGCTTAACTGGGTTGATGTAAGGCTTAGCGCTCTTACATATACCTAGGTAGGTGCGTAAGGTACTTCGTACGGAGTACTTGTAGGTACCTTAGCGTGCTTAGGTCTTGTGGCTTGAGCATTTAAACTACCTTATTAGAGAGATACTTAAGCTCTCCGTCGTGAAACGTTTGTATTAGCTATGAGTCGAGGAGGAAAGCTGGCTCCCGAAGTAAACCGGTGATTATCCTAACTGGCTTCCAATTCCACTTCGCCGTCAATTCATATACATGTCGCTAACGTTTTGTCCTCCTCCAGGGCTCTCTTTGTCAAGAATCTTAGGTGGGTCTCCTGCCCAGCGCCTTGTATCGTCGGGACCGGTCTACGATAATTACATCTTCTAAAGCCCTACTAATACCCAATCACAGCTACAACGTAACGCCGGAAGAACTCTTTGATCTCTTCGGCAAGTTCGGACCTGTACGGTATATGGCTCTCTTACCACCCTAAAAGAGGATGAATTCTGACTTTCGTATCAGGCAGATACGCCAAGGCATCGCGAACAACACCAAGGGAACCGCTTTTGTCGTGTACGAGGATGTCATGGACGCGAAACAGGCGTGTGATAAGCTGAACGGGTTCAATTTCCAGAACCGATATCTCGTTGGTGTGTATATACCTCGCAACATTGTCTTCCAACTGGAGCAGCGTCGAATTTTCGACGGAAAATGCTAAGCGGTGATGCAGTCCTATACCACCAACCAGAAAAGATGGCAAAATCCAAGGAGGATCTGGCGGAGCGGCAGGACAATCTAGAAAAGCTGAAACGGCAGCATGGCATTGAATAACAGTTATGAGTTGTTTGGAAGTTGAGTTAAGATGTTGGGAGGCCATCCTGGATTTCGAGCTACCAGTGTAGCCTCCAAGTGCTGGAGGCATGCACATTTGCATGGCGATCTTGGCGGAGCGTTTCCGAAGAACTACAGTTTGAGATCTGTTCCCGAGCTCGTGGGTCCATCCACCTGGAGTCGACTACTTTCTCATCTGCAGCGGCTCTCGGAAGCTGATGCCAGCTTGTGGGCTCTGCCGTTGGTTCCATGACCGGGCCTATTCATCATCTCATCTAAAAAAAATCACGTTTTGCCCTTCCCAGTGCATTCCATCTGCAGCGACTGTCTCAGCATGCAACCAAAGCCTCCCCTCCCCATGCTTCCCCCTACAGCTGCCGTAGTCTCTCCGCAAGCTTCGCCTTCCCAAAGTCCCACGCATTCAATAATCCCTGCTCACTCAAATCGATGCCCTTCACCGACGTGATATCCTGCGCCGGCGGCCTGCTGACCCTACTTGCAATAATTACCGGATCTGTCTCTAGAATAATACCATCATCCACAATCTCGTCGATTGCCAGAGACACAAGGTCGTAGTTCTCGATCAGCGTCCTCTTATCCGTAGAGTTCCTATATATAACCCCCTTGTCAGCCCACATCCTGATTCCCCGCTCCCATGAGAAAATTAAAGAAAAACACACTTCAACAGTATACTCAAAGCATCCCTCAACGCAATCACAACCCCAAACAGCAATATCTCATTCTCGTCCCCACCGCCCACAACATAGAGCATCACGTCCCCCTCCATCTTAAACACCACCACTTTCCCGTCATACAGTATCACGTCCGTACCCGACTTGTTCGTCTTCTCCGTCAGCCCCTTTTCAAACGCCTTCTGTTCCTTGAGCGTGGGGTAGGGGTTAGCGCCGGGCGTGTCGGCGGCGTGGGGTGTGGTTGACGGGGGCTGGTGGGGAGCGGAGTAGTATTTTGCCAGGATGCGGGAGCGGTCGTCAGTGGAGAGGATGAGGATGGCGCTCACGGAGAAGAGGGACATGTTCGGGGCCATGGTTGCGAACGTGAGGAAGGATGGAAGCCACAATGGGTGGCCGGGGAGTTTTGAAATGGGTGCTGTGGCCTGGAGCGGACGTTTAGTACACTCCGCAATAAGGTTTAGGCGAGCTCGTCTTGAGTAGGGAAAATACTATGTAAATAAGTAAGAGTACAGCTGCAAAAGTTGGTCCAATAGCTTTGATTCCTCTCGAGAATCGAGGTTACAATCGGTAAAGACTAGGCTACACGGTCGGAATAGATAGCTACCTGAGGGTAACCATATCGGCCTATCCAAGTATTACTCGTACAAAGAGTATGCATAGCAATACAAACGCCGTAATGGATGGCACCATGCCAATGCTCAGTTATAACGCCAGCGTCGGGGAGTTCTAAGTATATCCTATGAGCCAAACCCTTAACCCACACCAATTGATTGTATACAAAATCATCGAGATTCTTCAAGGTGGTTTGCCGTCGCTGGGGCTCTAGGGTGCTTCAACGGTGGTGGAGGGGGGATTGTCTCGTTCCCCACTGCTACTTCCGATGCTTCTCGATCCGTCCAGGTCAGGATCATACTCATCAAGTTTCTTTGGCTCCTCTTTCGGACTCGTGCCATCCTCTTTCAAACTCGAAGTCTTGACGGTCTCTGCCTTCTTTGTAGCCCCAGCCTCGTCCTCGCTGACGCTATTACCATCGCCATCGGATGCTCCGTCGAAACTACGGCCTCGCCTTGTTTCGCCATGATCCGTGTCGTCTTCGTCCTCGCTAGGAACCGGTTCATGATCGCTCGGCTTCTGGTTCTTAATGAAACTGTCGATGATGTAGTATTGCAGAGCATTCATCACAACAGGGAAAAATAGCATAACAAAGAAGACCTGCACCATCTCATTGCCCTCTGTCCACCTAAGAGCCCAATCGCCAACGCGGACGATCCACGGACAAAGTTGGAATATGCAAAAGACGCAAAGTTTCATTCCTAACAGACCAATGAAATATATGAAAGATTGTTTTAGCCACCAAGCTGTTTTCGGGGGACGGCCGTAGTTTCCTGACTGTATTGATTCCGGTGGATCGCCCAAGGGAGTCAACAAGAATGCAACGGTCAACAAGCGGAGCAAGACGATCAAGATGGGTATCCCTATGGTAGTCTGAATAGCGAACATGATGTTAGCTGGCTCGCGAGGGCACCATGGAAATCTATACAGGACTCACATCAATAGCCAAGTTCAGCAGATAGAATGAGCACGGGTTCGCCTGGTAGCGATCGGTTGCAATTGTGACAGTCAGCTGCCCAGATGACAGCATAGACATTAGCAGGTTCGCAATGTGTAACAGTATTGATCCGACGACCTGCTTTGAAGCGTCGAACGCCCATATCTTTATCGGCCGTTGTGGTCTCTCTCGCCAACGTTTATATACCAGTGACAGCAGTGCCAAAGCTCCTAGCGCGCCCTGTATGAACAGAGCGAAGGGTCCCAACAGTTTGCATTCTCCCTTGTTGGCGCCTGGTCGCGACGGCTCGTCATTATGAGCTATGACTGTGACTGCTGCAGTTGCTGCTACCGTCATCATGGCAGATAGTGTCGACGATGAGGAGAGGGTGGTAGAAGCCAGTTGAGACGTGGTCATTGTTAGCATCAAAGATGTTATCTTTACAGGCACTGATAGTGCAGCAAGTGCTGTTGAGGGCGCATGGTCTAGGGATGACATAGAAGATGACAGCAGAAACGTGCTGAAGGTCATATATTGGCTCGCAGTTGAGACTAAAGTCGATCGGTCAGGGCTGTATTCTCTGGTGGAAGTGAAGATTAGGTACGCCACCAGCTCTTCAAAAGCGGAAGAGATCAGTTCACCAGACGACAGACATCACTAAGGTCTGGCAGGAAAGACGTAGAAGACGGTCATCTATCCATAAGTCGAGGAAATCTGATGGCTGTAGATGTAGGTAAGTGTAGGAAGTGAGGTAGGGTAGCGGGGCGGAGTGAAGTCGGAGGCTGCACAAATTCGGTACTAGGCGTATCACTTCATTATTATTGTTATGCCTCAATAAGTCTTCGTCTTGGGTTACCCTAACCTTTAACAGTAGGGGATGGTGTCTGCACAAGAGATGGCTGTTGAAATGCAAGAATTGTAGCTCATGCTTCACGTATATACAGATGCAATCCATCTAATCTTTCATACACTCCCACTATAACCCCCTAATCCTCTCCTCCCCCTGTTCCTTGCCCTCAGGAACTTCCTTCCCTCATCTACCCAAAAGACCGTACTGGCAATTGCCACCAACAACGCCAGATCCTTGATGCTCAGGCCCTCCGTCTGGAAAATTCGCTGTAAGAAAGGCAAGTAAATAACGGCCATCTGCCCTAGGAGGCTACCACCGACCGCAAAATTGAACATGCGATTTCCAGCTACTTTAAGCTCCCTCCTTAGTACGCTTTTGCCCTCACTGCGACATGTGAGAGCGTTGAACATATCAAAAAATACAAAACAAGTAAAGGTCATGGTGGTCTCTCGGGCATTGACCGTGTGGTCCAAGGACATTTCGCGGATATATATTATCATGGTGCCAAGCATGATAATCGTTGCAGAACCAAGGACACGCTGGATAAGCGCTCGCGTGAGGACCCGAGCGTTTCGGGAGCGAGGTGGGCGGTTCATGATGGCAGGGTCAACAGGCTCAACGCCCAAGGATTGTGCTGGCGGGCCGTCCATGAGAATGTCTGGTATTGGGGTCAGTACGAGATGTAAAGGATCTACTTCGTTGGGGAGGAGCCTACTAATCCACAAGATTTGCATGGCATTCAGGGGGTTTCTAAAGCCAAGAAATGTACTAACAAGAACGAGAGACAGAGCTGCAACGCTGGTGCTCAGTTGGAATGTGAGAAAATTCTGAATGTTGTAGAAAATGCCTTTACCCTCTTCGATGGCGCTCAGAATCGTTGAAAAGTCATCATCAGTGAGAATCATGTCAGCTGCTTCCTTGGCAACATCGGTGCCAAGAAGTCCCATAGATATGCCAATATCAGCCTTCTTGAGCGCCGGAGCGTCGTTTACCCCGTCACCAGTCATTGCAACAACATCTCCACGCGATTGTAATGCCCGGATAATCTTCATTTTATGCTCAGGGCTCGTCCGAGCAAATATGGAGGTCCCTGACATGGCGTTAGCTAGCTCGCTCTCCGACATGCGGTCAAGCTCGTCGCCCCTCAATACCGGACGGTGCCCAGGCCGTGATGTGTTCAGAGGCATGCCCAGCTTTTTAGCGATTGCCAAGGCCGTCGTCTCGGCATCCCCAGTTATCATGATGACTTTGACTTGACCAGTCATAAGACGTCGAATCGACTTGTCAACATCTTTTCGAGGGGGGTCATTCATGCCTAAAATTCCCGCAAAGACCAATCCCTGAAAGGCCTCATCGTCTATCTGTCGGCTCGGAGCACGTCCCCTCATTGGCCGTGGGGTGTTACTCCGACTTTGACCCTTTGTGGGCCTGCACGACCTAGCCGCAGAACCACTTGCAAATCCGAGGACCCTCAAACCGGCCTCCGCCATGTGTTCTGCCGCAGAAAGAGCCGCTTGTCGTCTGGGCTCATCCAGGATGATTTCCCTGCCATCTTTCGACAAATAGGTATCACATCGCTTCAGAATCTGTTCCAGTGCCCCTTTAATGTAAGCCACCTCAGGCCCCTGAATAGAATCGTTGCCTTGATTGGCTCCGATGACGACACCCATCCATTTCCTTTCTGAGCTGAATGGCGTCTCTGCACTTCGAGACCCAATTCGTTCCCGAACATCGTCTTCACCAAAGGCATCAAGTAAGTCCAGAATGGCAACATCTGTCGGCTGACCTACCCAACGGCTCTTGACCCCAACGTTAGGATCACGGCCTAGCGTTGAAGACATGATTGCAGCGGAAGAAGCAGTCGCCGGTGAGTTCGCGTTCGCTCCAGAGAGCCGTGCGTTGTTGGCTATGTTGCCGATGCGCAGTATAGTGCGTGTAGCTGGGTCAGGCGTGGACGAGGCCAAATCTCTATTAACCTCTATTGGAGCCGGTGCGTCGAAGTGCCAGACTTTCGTCACGGTCATATGATTAAGTGTTAGGGTACCTAGAAGTAGATCAGCAAGTTTTCTATACTGTCTCGTTTGCTCCGCAGATTACCGGTTTTATCGCTACAAATTACATTGACTGAGCCCAGCGTTTCAACACTGGGTAGTCGTCTAACAATTGCGCCTTGCTTTGCCATCCGCAAAACCCCCAATGCAAGCGTTACGGTAACGATGATTGGAAGACCTTCGGGTATGGCTGCCACGGCAAGGGAAACACCGATTTGGAACATGTCCAGCATTTGCCTGCCTTGCCATAGTCCTACAAGCACAATAAGACCAATAACCCCAAAGGACATGTAGCTCAATTCTTGGCCGAGGCGATCCATTGAGAGCTGTAGAGGTGTCCGAGGGCTTTCGATCTCTTGAAGCGACGCTGATATGCTACCAAATTCGGTGCTTGCTCCAGTACCAATGACCAAGCCCTGGCCATGACCTGACCGTACCAGTGTCCCCATGAAAGCTATGTTGGTCTGCTCATTAAGCCGGATGTCTGCACCCACTGTTCCAGCTGCTGGAGATGCGTATGAAGGCGAGGGAGGAGGGCCAGAAGCAGAGGCCCTCGTTGTTACGGGGTACCCGTCCAATACACGTGCTTGCTTCAAAGCTGGTTCATTTTCTCCTGTAAGATTCGACTCATCGATTGACAAGTCCGCAGCTTTCGTGATCCGTATGTCTGCGGGGATCCTATCGCCTGTAGAGAAGATCACCAGGTCACCTTGGACCAATTGTGTCGCCTGTACCGTGGTCGATGCCCGTTCTAATGACGCTGTGGTGGAAGTCAAACTGTTCATCAGTGGCTCCATCTCTATCCCATTTTGGATGTCCTGACCCATCCGCGACTTATTACTTGGGTTACCTCTTACAAGATGGGCAAAGTGGGGAACCAGCTTGTTGAGTGCCTCCAAAGACTGCTCCGACCGATATTCCTGTACAAATCCCACGGTCACTACTATTGTGACGGCAATCGCAATGCTAATTGCGTCATCTAAGTTGCCCATGAGAAATGATATGACCGCCGATGCGAGCAGGAGCAAGATGAGAGTTTCCTTGAATTGCTTGACGAACCGAAGCCATAGCGGCTCCGGCTTTTCGTGTGGGAGCTCATTCGGGCCATCTTGAGCGAGCCTTGCTTCAGCGTCTGACGGCGAAAGACCGTGCGTCAGAGATGAGTTTAGGCGCTGCTCGGTATCTTCAGCTGTGAGGAGCGAAAAAGCGGCCGTTCCTGACTATATGAGCTTATATCAGCCACTGGAATGAATTTGGTTCTTAAGATACAGGAATTTACCGGGCTAGAGAAAATTGGAGCTGGTGTTATTGGTTTTGGAGGGGAGACTTGAAGTAAGGAGCTTGGCCCACTGGACACTGGGTTGAATAAAGGCGCGTCTGTTCTTGACATGATTTCATGGCCGGGGCTTGGGAGCAGCAGCGAGCTGGCGGCAACACTTCGACTAAAGTGACGTTGCCGTCAGGGACCTGAGAAATGTCGATTCAAGCTCTTCGAGTTGCTGCCATTGCAAGAGCAGCAGCCTATCAACAGTGGAGCAGCCAGATACTATAAGGTTAGTGGGGCTGATAGTTCCGTACAGATGTATAAAAGTATGTGTACCTTGAGTTGGGAATGTCCTACGGTATTACACCCGTTGTCAATAGCGCGGCTCTTTGCAGCAGTACATGCAACCGCTGGGTCCCTTAATGGATAGGGTGACTAATCAACACTCTGAGAATTACCTTACAGACTGTTACAGTACGGAATACCTTAGGTACTTTTAAGCGAACCTTCGGAAGACCTCCTACCCAGCCACGCCATCTCTGTCGCATTAATCACCGTTGTACGGATAACCCCACCGCCATTCCCATCCTACATCTATTGCTGAACGCTGCTTTGACTGACCCTGCATTCGTTCTGGGGGGATGTATTAGCCCATTGCAAGAGGTAATAAGCTTCGCACTCAAGCCCATGCGTTTGGATTTACCTCACCACACGTACACAAACCGACGCGCCGCTGTCAACATCACAACAACATCTGCACGAATTCCAAGCAGCCTTTGGCCACAAACTACTTAGGCCTCATCATTGCACTGCCATTGGCAGTTAATACATCAGGATGTTTTACTCGGAAACCCTTCTTTCGAAGACCGGGCCGTTGGCTCGCGTCTGGCTCTCGGCCAACCTGGAGCGCAAACTATCTAAAACACACATATTACAATCGAACATCGAGAATAGCGTGAGTGCCATTGTCGACCAAGGTACCGCGCCTATGGCCCTGCGCCTTAGTGGACAGCTCCTCCTGGGTGTAGTGCGGATATATAGCCGAAAAGCCAGATATCTCCTAGATGACTGCAATGAGGCATTGTTCAAGATTAAGATGGTACGTAAATCACTCCCCAAAAACGCTTGTCTGTTCTCACCTGCGGTAGGCATTTCGCCCTGGAAACGTTGATCTCCCTGCAAACCTGAACATGCCAAGTGCGGCAGCACTTACTATAACGGATAAGATCAGTGATCCGACGATGACCGAACTTGATCCGTCCCTTCTCGAGTTCCGTCCGATGAACATCGACTTTGGTACGGGAAAGGACGATCCGCTGAACTGGACGAGTCAAATGCTTTCAGACCCGATGAGCATCGAATTCGGGCGAAATGCCCCGGAAGAAAGACGTGACGATGACGATATGAACGTTGAGATTGAGCTTGATTTTGGAGAAGATGATGGTCCGAGCATCGAGATCGGAAGAAGAGAACGGGCCACCAGACCGATAGAAGATGATCTGATTGGTGATGACATGAAATTTCAGAATGCAGATAACCTCAACGTTGACTTTGGCGATGATGATGAACCAACCCGAACTCGTCTTAGCAGCTTAGCGCCCTCTCTAGTAGGTAACGAGATCTCCCACAATCTTGATAATGAAGCCATGATGCTCGACAATCAGGATGAATTTATTCTACCAGCGGATGATACAATTGCCCCTACTGATGGCGTGGCTGCGCCAGCCGATCTACGATCGCAGCGAGATTCTGAATCGCCTTTATCTTCTGTCCATTCAAGCGCACTGAGAAACTTCGACGCCACTAACCTTTACGAAGAGGAAGAGGCGTCCATGCATCAAGAAGCTCACAAAGCCAAGAAACGAAGGACCATTCAGGCTGACGTAGACACTGTCATTCCGACCGCACAAATCAAGCAGCAACAAGCCGACAGGTCTGCTATACTGAAGCCGGCCTCGTTCCTGTCGCGGGATCCGCTGCTGCTTAACCTCATGAATATGAAACGCAACGGTGGCTTCATATCGAGTGTTATGGGCGATGGACGAGCTAAGGGCTGGGCTCCAGAGCTTAGGGGTATTCTATCGATAGAGGTGGTGAGGAAATCAGGTGAACTGAAGCGAAAGCGCGACAGTGGCGTTGGGGACGTAGATGGTGGAGGACTTCAACCGGGTATGGGCGGAATGCCGCAGCTTGAGATCCCTGAGGACGGAGACGACGTTGCTTGGGGCGTTGAGGGCGTTGGTTTTGGTGGTGATACCACTATTCGTGAGCCATCCGAGATCATCAACCTGCCCGCTGAGGATGGCTTCCAGCCCCTTATAGACTACGAGGACGCCCCTGCTCGGCAAGAAAGCGATGAGGAGGATGTCAGCCCTATTAGAGACCAGTTTGACGATACAATTGCACCGTTGTTGCACCCCATGGAGCAAGGTGCGGTCTCGCTGGGCACACAACATGCTGTACATCTCTTGAGGGATCGTTTTGGATCTTCTGCAGATGGTAGCCCTTCTCAGCAAAAGAAAGCCAATATTCTGTTCCAGGAGATGCTCCCAGAAACTACTACTAGCAAGGTCAATGCCACGAAGATGTTTTTCGAAGTCTTGGTACTGGCTACGAAAGACGCGGTAAAGGTCAATCAGTCAGAGAGTCAGCTTGGAGGTCCTATTCGAATACGGGGAAAGAGGGGCTTGTGGGGAGCTTGGGCAGAGAAGGAGGCTGGAGGGGAGATCGCAGGGCAAAATGCGGCCCCTAGCGTTGCAGTCAATGCTTGATTTCAGAAAGGACGTTTATATCATTAATAGCTCTAGGGAAATGTTTACAAGGGGCGGCTTTTTGTTGCGCGGTCGACTGGTTATCCTAGTGGCTATTCCATTTTTTTGACTTTGCTTGGCCGTTAGTCTTGAGGCCAAGGGTTTCTGGTCAGTTTCTTGTAAAATACATTCCTCGATAGCATTCTGCTACCGTACCCTCCTGATCCGTTTTTGAGGTTACTGTTAATCTGAATTACGAGTTGTTAGATCTTTATCATTAATATCTCAACTTGCAAACGATGTCCCAGGCCACCAGTAAGAGTGGTTCACACCTCGGTTCGGACACAGAAGAGGCCCGACTAGGATATTGTCCAGTTGATGCGCTATCGCATAAACATTTAAAAATCCTGAGGCAGGGCAAGTCCTCGAGAGGAGTCACCAGACGTCGAGCTACCTATCATCCTAGCTACTAGAACATCTTGTGTTGCGTTGTGTCTGCATATCATGGCCCATTAACAGTATATCGACCCTGGCGCCTAAGCTTAGAAATCAAAAGCTGATTTGTGGGGAGAGCTGATGAGAAATCAATGGGTGTCGACGTATATGCGTCGACTTACATACAAAGCTATCTTTGTCCTATAGTCTTTCTCTCTGCTTTCTCTTGACAACATACAAAAAGCATAACATGGCACCCATTCGTGTCGGCATTATCGGCCTTTCCCCAACAGCCAAAACAGCTTGGGCCAGCACCGGACACTTGCCATACTTGAAAGCTTCTAAACACAAATACGCCATTGCCGCTCTATGCAATTCCAGCGTTGCCTCTGCCAAGTCGGCCATCGAGGCCTACGGTCTACCCCAATCCACAAGAGCTTACGGTAATCCACACGACCTGGCGAATGACGAAGAGGTACGATTTGTTATCCAAAACCTGTCATCAGTACGTGGCTACATGTGAGGGACATTCGACTGAACCGGCCATAGGTCGATCTAGTCGTTTGCAGTACGAGGGCAGATGTACACTACGGAACCATCAAGCCTAGCGTTGAGAAAGGAAAAGATGTATATGTTGAATGGCCACTTGCTCAAGACCTAAAACACGCTGAGGAGTTGCTGGCTTTGGCCAATGAAAAGGGCTCCAGGACGATGGTGGGGTTGCAGGGCCGGGCGTCGCCCGTTATCTTGAAAGTGAAGTCTTTGATTGACCAGGGAAAAATTGGGAAGGTCTTGAGCAGTTCGGTCAATGCTATAGGGGGTGCAAACGATCGTAACTCAATCCCTGCTTCTCTCAAGTACTTCACCGACAAGAGCGTTGGCGGCAACGTTTTGACGGTTTTTATTGGCCATAGTAGGTTTCTCGTCGGCGTCTGCAGCTGGGCTTTTATGCAGCTCCTCGGCCCAGTTGTATGAACTGGTATACTGACACCTCCAACCAGTCAGTGACTATGTGCACTTCACGCTCGGAGAATTTTCATCGATCACATCGAGATTGGCGATACAACGCCCTGAAGTCAGCCTTAGAGGCAGTGACGGCAAGATCGTAGAAACAGTGACCTCGGATGTTCCGGACCATATTTCGATCATTGGAGACCTAGCTTCGGGGGCTCCTGTGACCATCAATCTACGTCGTGGACAGCCATTCAAAGGCTCGCCGGGCTTCTTCTGGAATATTGATGGTGAGCTAGGGGAGATTCGGGTGACCGCTCCAAGCCCTTTGTTTCCAGCCTTTGACGCCGACGTCAAGATCGAGATCTATAACTTTGCCAACGATAACGTGGAAGAGGTGAAATGGCAATGGAATGACACCAGCTTGCCAGTGGCTGCACGGAATGTGGGGGCGCTGTATGACCAGTTTTCGTTCGGAGCGAAAGGGCAGTACCCGGACTTCAACGAAGCGGTCAAAAGACACAGGGAGATCGAAGCAGTCTTCAAAAGTTCTGATGAGGGCCAAAGCATAGATTTAGACATGGGCAAGTAGCTAAAGCATCCTTCACAGTATTCAATCCTACTCAAGGAACGCAAAAATCGCATTTACCAGTATGTATGTAGTACATAGGTAGGCACGGTAGGTATCTTAGCATGAAATCAAGCCGCAAACGTAGCTAAATTTCGCGCTAGTAGATAATCTTAATTTTGAGCCTCTTCTGCTTATCATGCTCCGTCACTCGCTCGTCGCCGTTCGTAAGGTAAAGCAGGGCTTCGCCTCTCTTATTTCTCTGTAAAAGGTTGAACCTTGAGATTATTCTCCAAGATGAAGCAGAGATTCTCAAGTCTAGATGTCAAGGTACGACATCCCATTTTAGGCAATGGAACATCCAGAGCTGATCAGCTCTCCATCTAGGTCATTGCGCTTGAGCTCTCCAAGTCACTTTGCACTCTTCGTCTTGCAAATGTGTACGACCTATCGTCTGTGAGTATGTCGTGGTTTTCTCTCCCAAACCTTCACCAAACTAAAAGGGGCCTCTAGAGGATCTTCCTCCTAAAATTTGCAAAGCCGGACCAGCGCCAGCAGATGGTCATTGACTCGGGTTTTCGATGCCATCTGACAGACTTCATAAGGGTGACTGCCTCTGCCCCGTCACAATTTGTCACACGGCTTCGGAAATACCTCCGCTCGCGAAGAGTGACCTCTATTGCTCAGGTTGGCACGGATCGGGTCATTGAATTTCAATTCAGCGATGGGCAATACCATCTTTTTCTGGAATTCTATGCTGGGGGAAACATTGTACTTACGGACAAGGACCTAGGTATTCTTAGTCTCCTTCGTATCGTCCCCGCAGGTGAGGAGCAGGAAGAGCTTCGCGTTGGGCTCAAGTACTCCATAGAGAACAGACAGAACTACAATGGTATTCCTACTTTGACAAAGGAGAGAGTATTGCTAGGTCTGAGAAAAACGCTTGATAAGGTCAGCGATGATAATTCTTCTCGTACAAAGAAATCAAAGAAAAAGACGGGGGATGCTCTGCGAAAAGCCCTCTCGACTTCCCTTAACGAGTTTCCGCCCATGCTCGTTGACCATGCATTACGCGTGACTGGTTTTGACTCGGACACACCAATTGAAGACGTGGTGATGGATGATGCGCTACTCGAAAAGCTCATGTTGGCATTAAGGGAAGCACAGCGAGTGACAGATGACATTACGTGCTCGAATTCATCAAAAGGCTATATTATTGCAATGCCAACGAAATCGAAATCCCATGATCAGTATGGACTCCACGGAGTGTCTGTGGGGCTGGAACACAACAATCTTATGTACGAAGACTTCCATCCCTTCCGACCTGCGCAATTTCAAGGAAATCCAGATATTCAGATACTTGAGTTTGACGGATTTAACAAAACAGTCGATGAATTTTTTTCCTCAATAGAGGGTCAAAAGCTAGAGTCTCGACTTGCAGAACGGGAAGAGAATGCGAAAAGAAAACTTGACGCTGCAAGGCAGGATCATGACAAACGTATTGGGGGCTTGCAACAGTTTCAGGAGCTCAACGTTCGAAAAGCTCAAGCCATAGAGGCAAATTTGCAGAAGGTGCAGGAAGCCATTAATGCAGTCAATGGACTTATCGTGCAAGGAATGGATTGGGTAGAGATTGCACGTCTGATCGAGATGGAGCAAGCTAGGCAGAACGTTGTAGCAGAGATGATCAAGGTACCCCTCAAGCTCTACGAGAACACCGCTACCCTCCTTCTCGCAGAAGCGGATTACGGCGACGAGGAAGATTTCGATGGAGATGAGACAGGTAGCGACGTCTCAGACAGCGAAGATGAACAACACCAAACACCAAAGCCGTCTAAGATTACCAAAGCTGTTGACAAAAGGCTTGCTGTAGATGTCGATCTTGCTCTCTCTCCGTGGTCAAATGCACGGCAGTACTACGATCAGAAGAAGAACGCAGCTGTGAAAGAGCAGAAGACGCTGCAGTCATCCTCTAAAGCACTAAAAAGCACAGAAAGAAAGATTACGGCCGACCTGAAGAAGGGCCTAAAGCAAGAAAAGCAAGTTCTGCGGCCTATTCGGAGGCAATTGTGGTTTGAAAAATTCCTTTACTTCATATCTTCCGAGGGTTATCTCGTCTTAGGCGGAAAAGACGCACAACAGGCCGAGATCTTGTACAGGAGATACCTAAAAAAGGGGGATGTTTACGTTCACGCAGACTTGCAAGGAGCTGCCTCTGTCGTTATCAAAAACAAGCCTGGTTTGACAAATGACCCAATACCTCCCTCTACATTATCTCAAGCTGGTACCTTGACTGTAGCAAGCTCAACCGCATGGGATTCGAAGGCCGTGATGTCGGCTTGGTGGGTAGACTCGGCCAAGGTGTCGAAGACGGCGCCTAACGGAGACTTCCTGGCTATTGGTAACTTCGAGATTCGAGGTCAGAAGAATTTTCTGCCTCCCGCACAGCTGTTGTTCGGCTTTAGTATCATGTTTCACATTAGTGAAGAGAGTAAGGCGCAGCATCTTAAACACCGATTTCAAGGTGAAAGGACCACAAAGAATAACGATCCAGAAGACGTAGCAGAAGGCGTAGAAGAAGGTATAGACGATGGCCCAGGATATGGGGACAATGATCAAACGGATAGTGAGATCGATCAAGTCAAGAGCAAGGATAATTCATATAATGAAAGGCCTTTTAGCACTGCAAACGATGAAGCGTCGGATAGTGCGGAGAACGAAGACGAGAATGATAGTAGTTCAGAGCTCGGGCACGACAATCCACTCCAGCCTGATCTTGCTCGTACTGGCGATGCCGACATGCCAGAAGCTGAAGGTGGCCCTGCAATTGCATCAGGCCATGGTCTATACCAATCTGCAAACACAGAATCCAGCGAATCTGAACGTTCAGAGAAGGAAGATTCAGAGGGTCGTCGAGAAGGCAGTCAAGTATTGGCTGTCAACTCCGATAGAACAGTCGTAGGTGTCCGTCATGATTCAGCAAAGGAGCAAGGGGCACTTTCTTCTTCAGCCAATGTATCTCAGCCCTCACAAGCAGCCTCCAGAACCGGGCTAGAAACCGCCGCGGAGGCTTTCCACCCTGCGCCCTCACTCGCCACCTCAACGCTGTCCGAAAAACCGACCTCTTCCCTGCAAGCGCCCCCCGTCCGTGGCAAACATGGCAAGCGCAATAAACTCAAAACCAAATATGCCAACCAAGACGAAGAAGATCGAGCCCTCGCGCTCCGGCTCCTAGGCTCGGCAGCAGAGCAGAAAACCATCGATGACGCGGCTGCGAGATTGGCCAAGGAGCAAGAACTCACAGCGCAAAAAGAGAGACGAAGACAACAGCACGCGATTGCTGCCGCGAAGGGTAAGGAGGTAGAGGAGATCCGGAGGGCCAATTTCGAGGAGGGGATAGACGAGGAAGAGGAGGACGAAGTGGTGGATCTGGAGGCCTTTGTAGGGACGCCACTACCGGGTGATGAAATTCTAGACGCGCTCGTCGTGTGTGGGCCCTGGGATGCCGTAGGCGCTCGGTGTAGGTGGCGAGCGAAATTGCAGCCTGGCACGACGAAGAAGGGCAAGGCCGTTCGGGAAATCTTAGGCGTGTGGACAGGGGTTATAGGGGATTGGGAGAAGAGGAAGAAGCCTGCCGGTGATGGGGTGGATCAGGCGGTCACGATGGAGATGGAGATGAGGAGGAGAGAGGGGGAATTGATCAAGGGCATCAGGGATACGGAGGTTGTAGGCGTCGTCGCGGTCGGCAAATGTCGGGTTTTGATGGGAGGGGAGCGAGCGGGCAGAGGGAAAGGAGGGGGCGCTGCCAGGATGGGAAAAAGAGGGGGCAGGGGCAGTAAGAAGCAGAGGTAGTAGCTCGACGTGATTGCAATGCCGATTATCAAGCTTCATACGAATCACTTGAAACGAATATTGTAGTGGTCATGCTTTGATTTCTATTTCCGCTGCTTTTCGGAGTCTATTCATTACCGCCGCTGCGGCATCGCCTTCGCCGTCATTGATGCCCTCGACGAATATAACGTCTACGCCTTTCTGATCGAGTTCCCGGAGAGCAGAGAACAGGCCCCGAGCTATGTGCGCCGTATCCTTTCCCAGCCCTATGTCCCAGACATCGGTCGCCTGACTGCCGGACCGCTCATCGAGCATGATCTTAAGATAGCATGCAAGAGGTACAGGAGGTGACAAAGGGGCTGATGAAGGCAGCACATCGCCAATGGATTTTCCGTCGAGTATCCTTTCCGCAACCACTAACGTCGTTCCGTTTATATGGGTTTTATTGTATTTGGTGACGATAGGGCCGCGAGCTTTGGCGTCCGCCTTTCTCTCCTCCAAGAGGTCTTTCGTCCAGTTCTTTGTTCTTAAGATGCCAATGCTTTTTGACTTTAAAGCATAGCTTTTCACTAACTCCATATCCAGTTGTCCCTCTATCAGTGACACCCTTGCTCTGGGGGAATAATGTCGATATTTCATCCCTGGCGCTCGTGGTACTTCTCCATCTGCGTAATCGCGATAGCCCACTCTTACCCCCTCCCATCCTGGACAACCCCTTAGCATCTCAATCGAAACACCTCCAGGCCTGAGGATGACTGGCGGATCTGCGAGTCCGTCAACAACAGTGCTTTCTACCCCAATAGCGCAAGGTCCACCGTCTAATATCATATCAACTCGTCCCGAGAGATCTTCCAGAACGTGGGCGGCGGTGGTCGGCGAGGGCCTCGTGGAGACATTAGCAGAAGGGGCGGCAAGAGGGACGCCTGCCAAGTGAATGAGGGCGAGTGCCAGCGGAGAAGATGGCATCCGGACACCGAAAGTGGGCAGCGAGGCGGAGACTTGAGGTGCAAGGGGATTTGGCGCGGGGAGGGGAAGGAGGATGGTAAGAGGCCCGGGCCAGAAGCGGGATATTAGAGAGTGGTATATTAACGGAATGGGATCCGTGGGACGTTCACAGATAATCGATGAATTAGCCAGGGGCCGGCGTAAAAGCCCTCTGAGTTGCGAAAGAGAGCTTATGTGGACAATCAAAGGATTATCTGGCGGTCGTTGCTTGGCAGCGTAGATGCCGAGTACGGCAGAACTGCGAGTCGCGTCGGCACCAAGCCCATAGACTGTTTCTGTAGGAAATGCAATAGGAACGTTGCTGGATCGGAGCATTGTTGCTGCAGCGGACAAATGAGCAGCATCGGTGGTCTTTGAAAGCCTGAGGTCCCAGTCTCCGAGGAAGGATTCTTCGGGACTAGTGAAGGTGAACTCTCCGATTTTGCTCGGGTCTACCGGTAGTACTCGTGTATTGCGTCCGCCATTTGGAGACGGCTGCAATATCTGTTCTGTACTTCCAGCCATTGCAGTCGATGTCCTGACCGCGCTGTGTGGGATATTTCGAAGGTGAGCGCCAGCACAATTCGCGCGGCAGAGAGCGGTAGGGCGGATAGCTATGATTGCGACAGCTAGGCCGTGCTACTTAGGTATTTCTCTATGCGTTGATACCGTCGGCTACAACGTCCTCAGACTCCCTACGGCTGTCGACTGCCAGGTTGCCTGGGCCTCGAAAATTTGATCTTTTGGCTTCGCCAGTCTAATAGAGGCGTGGACCCTAGCGGCCTGTACGTTGACCTTGGAAGTGGCAACGACAGAGCCTCCAGAAGAGCTGAAGAAGGAGTAATAGGTTCGGCTTTAGGCATTGTTTCTATGTTTTTGAGTGCCTTTGGCGGACGGTCACAGCAAGGTTCTCCGATATCTTGCTGACTAAAAGTCTTCTTCGGACAGGGGCACTCGTGCTACTACTACGACTGACACAAAAGACAAAAAGGAAAACCCTTGGACCACCTAAGCATTGCCGATAGGTAGATCTATAGAATTATCAAACACCTCTACAGAGACAGCTCGTCCATCTGGAAAGGCTCCTACATTTATTTGTTTTTGACTGGTAAATGTTGAATATACTTCTCCCATGCCCGCTGAGCCTGATATATTGGCATCGAACAATCTTCCTATATTCAAAATTTTACCTGTTTTCTCGTGTCGAGATGGTAACCATCTCGTCAATCCACCTAGAATCTCCCGAGCAGCCGAGACAGGTTCTTTTGAAGCAGAATGAAAGCGGAGAAATTATCCTCGTTCAATTATCCCGCACCATCGCCCTCGCCCTAATGCGCTCCTCCCCATCAATCCTCCACTCAACCCCATCTCCACCAGCCCTTCCAGCCGTAGCTTGCAGCTCATCCCACTCATCCTCCTCCATATTCATGATGAGACAGATCTGCGTGCACCTTGCAAATGAATCGCGGAGCCCATACTTTCCTCCTCTAACAACAGTACTTACGATGCTAGCAATATCTCGCTCCAGACGCACAGCGCCGAGATCGTTCAGTCGTCCGTAGTAGCTCCACACACGCTTCTCTAGGACTTCGCTAAGATAGGAAATGATCGTGGTGAGGAGTCTTTCGAAGCCCGGAGCGGTGAGAATTCGAGCGAGAGGTTTCGTCAGGGCGTCCCAGCCTCGTTGGAAGTGACGTTGTACTGCGAGCTCGATCAATTCATTGTCACCGTCCTCGATTTCGGCTTCTTTGCTTATTTGTTCGAGCTCTCGAGCGGTCATTCGGTAGTCAACGTCACGGAACGAGTCTGCTATGATTGGTCGTAGACGGGGTTTGACGACGTTCTTGAAGACAACATAGGTCCCGTCGCTGATGAGCTCGGAGGTTTTGCTTTCGAAGCTGTGCTGGAGTGATCTTAGTATGTTGTTTACGAATTGGGCATCATGGTCAAAAGGGAATAGGTTCGCTATAGAGCTTGACGAAGACTTTTTAGTGCTCTCCGAATGCTCTGCACGGGAGGCGCCATCGACGCGTGACTGAACAATCCTTTTCACGTAATCCGTGGCGACGTCGAGATTATTGATGAGAACTAAGAACGTAATGATGGTTTGTTCGGGAGGCAGTGCCCCTTGAATGGCAGCTTTTGGGTAGCTCTCGTCTCGCATCTTGCGTTGAACCATACCGATGAAATCGGAGTCAAGAACTCGAGCAATGGAAGGGATCGCGCTTGCAATGACCGCTCGGTCTGAGGTCACAAGTGATCTTTCAACGATTTGGTTAACAATATACATCACATCGTCCACGGAGGAAGATATATAAGGAGGCTGCGAACTGGTTTCTTTTCCAGGGTCCAGGGAGAGGTCAGATGGCTGCTCGTCAAGTTGGAAGGCCTTCTCTACGGATCTCCGGAAGAAAAAAGTGGTCATGACGTTGAACGGCGTAACAAGCCTGTTGGCCACCTTGCTGCTCAAGGTCGACTTGCTTAACAGCGAAGGACTCTCCAATTCTTGTGGCTTGTCTTTAGCTGCTGCTAGAGGCTCCTACACGCTTGAATTTTAATTCCTGAAAGTTAGGAATTGCTATCTGCACATACCTTGCACTTGGCGGCTATAAATCTTGAATAGAGAGACCATCTTCCCAACATCACAGCGATCTCACTTAGAAAGCCGTCAATATCCTTCATGTCCACGCCTTCTTCTTCGCGAGCTTGGGCCTCTGCCGCCGCGTTCCTACGAGCAGGGGATCCAGCACGCGGTGTACCAATCCTCTGTGGCTGAGCTGGAAGGAAGCTCTGTACCAGGAAAGTAAATGCATACGATCTGATATCGGTAAGTTTCCGATCAATTGATCTTTCATCGCTCCAAGTATCAATAATGATGCCACCCTGGATATCGGCCTCGAGCTGCAATCGCTCGATGACCTTCACCATCCGTCCAGCACCATAGTGTTGTTCCACCAGTCCACCGTGCGATTCCACGATCTGAGCGATATGTTCGAAGAGCTTAGTCAACGCATTAGCGTAAAAAAATCCCTCCTTGCGCTGGTCACCTCCAGTGCCAGCGTTGAGGTTCGCTCTTGCACGAGAAGCGACCCCTTGGCAGACGTAGCGACCATAAACATCGAGGCCAACATCAGATTTACCGATCAATGGGAATAATTTGAAAAACCGGGTAACTTTGGTGCCGTTGCCCTCTTGCGCGGCATTTTCAAATTCTCGGAGGAACAGCCCACGCAGCGACTCTGCGGCATGTTCTAAAGTCACATTTGGTGGGTCGGGAACCTCAGCGGTGGGAACCATTTCTTCTGCAAAGGGGCCATTTACGATTGCATTCGTGATTTTCGATGCTCGATTGAGATATCCAGCAGCAGTCTCCCAGTCTTGAGGGGCACCCATGGATCCTGTGACGCCTAGTACGCAGGCTTTCAACTCTGCCACCTGTTCAACGACGTCCAGAGTACCCTTGACTCTGGCCTGTTCGAGGTCGAGCCGCTTGACTGCATTAGATATCCGATTGGCAGTAGAGGCAGCGTTGGACAGCAGGCCCTTACTTATAGATCGTGTGGAGACTGCTTGAGAGCCTAAATGGGCTCGCATAAGATCCAACCGGCCAAGCTCGCGCGAAAGATCTTTCTGGGAAGCCACCAAGGTATCGAGCCGCGCTGTGACTGAAACCTCATGTTCGTGGAGACGAGCAAGCGTGTCCCGGATCTCGGCGATTGAGCTGGAGTCGTATATCCCCAAACGCGAAGTTTCCTCTGTTCCCTCACCGTTTACACGTGACCAAGACTTTGTATCATGCACGCCTTGGCCATTAGATCTTGGCATTTTTTGATACGATGGAAGCTTCAAGGTACCTGGTCCTCCAACGACCATTAGAAGTGTGCGACTGGCATCAATTTCGATACATCTGTAGGTATTCGCGCCGCCAGAGCTTAATGGACAGCAGCTGGCTGGACAGCAATAGTGCACGAATAAAGGATCATAGCTTTACCTTCAACCAGCACTTGGCACTATCACTTCTGGACAGGAGTATAAGATATTCATTACGCCAGAAGAGTACGGAGTAGGTACTTAGTCGAAGAAAAACCCCAAAGTCATTCGCAGTCCATGAGTGAAGCCAAACATTAGCTATTCGATAAGTTGAAGTTGACCCGCATGGTACGAGTAAATTAAGGCGTAGGTATGATATGTGGGTGCGTGGGTACCTTACTCCAACCTCTTCGACAGCAGAGCAAAGGTAAGGTAAGGTAATGTCAAGGTATTTGGGCGCGCACTACTCCGTAGTCCGTACTTGATGTACTACGGTACTTGGGGTATTAATTGTTAGTGTTGAAGCCACAGTCAGGGGCTCACGGGCTGTCTTCGCTTGGTTGACCAATCAATCTCCTTGTATTTGAAGATTCTACTGAACATATAAAAGCCCGAATACGTATTAGTACTGTATCGCACGTAATATACCTGGAACGGAACCAAGCGAACCGGAACACTGTACGAGTACAGTGGTAAGGTACCTTACCTCAGGTATGGTGAGGAAGGACATTTAATGAACGTGTTCCCTCACCACTCGAGTGAAGCAAAACTTTATAGAGGCCAGAACGCTCTAATGTACTGACCTGCACATCGTTTCAAATCCATGGTGTGACATTTCGTGCAACAAGCACCCCGTTGACCAACAGAACATTGCAACACTGCTACCTGAACGCTCCGTCTAACTGTTGCCTGAACTCATTGCCCAACCCTAGGAACGGGTTAAGTCTTCTCGTTTGGAATCGTACTAGCAAGTGTCAGCAGCGAAGCTAATCTCGGTCAAACTGTGCCATTCCTCCTCAGATACCAAAGGTCGTTGGAGAAGCGAGCAGCATACAAAGTCTAATTCCGGCTCAATGGGTCAAGAGGTTTCCAGCCCGGTTGATGAAAGCACACCCTCGCGCACGCTCGAGGCTAGATCTATAGATGCTATAGCCACGTATGTTAAGACTGGTCGAGCAAGGAATATCGTTGTTATGGTAGGTCTGACTTCTTCGCATCTAAATCATGTCCCTCAATATTAAGACTTACGTATTCGATGCAATTCCGATAGACTGGAGCAGGAATAAGTACCTCTGCAGGCATACCCGATTTCCGGTCCCCAGGCACGGGTCTCTACGCGAACTTGGCCAAACTCGACCTACCCTACCCTGAAGCAGTCTTTGATATCTCCTTTTTTCGTGACAACCCTCTACCTTTCTATACATTAGCGCATGAACTTTATCCGGGCAAATATCGCCCTACTATATCACATTCGTTTGTTCGTCTGCTCTCAGACAAGGGTCTCTTGTTGAAGCTTTTTACCCAGAACATTGACTGCCTTGAAAGGGAAGCAGGCGTTCCAGACGAGAGCATTGTAGAAGCCCACGGGAGTTTCGCTCGCCAACGATGTATCGAATGCAAAATACCCTATCCTGAACACTTGATGAAGGAGGCCATCACCGATTGTGAGGTTCCTCATTGCTCGAATCCACAATGCAACGGCCTGGTCAAGCCAGATATCGTCTTCTTCGGCGAACAATTGCCAGACGAATTCCACAAAAACAGAGGCTTACCACGTTGCGCAGACCTGTGCATTGTATTGGGCACAAGTCTGACGGTCCTGCCGTTTGCGAGTCTACCGGGCTCGTGTTCCGAGAACGTGCCGCGATTGCTAATTAATTCGGAAAGAGTTGGTGATCTAGGCTGTCGTGCCGACGATGTTCTTCTTCTTGGAGATTGCGATGACGGAGTAAGAAAGCTTGCGTCAGCTCTGGGATGGGAAGAAGAATTGGAGGCACTCTGGAATAAGACCAAACCCAGTAAGGACAGCGCCAAGCAAACGATAACCGGAGAGAAGTCGAAAGATGAAGCGCTTGAGGATGACATTGCGTTACTCACAGATGAAGTTGACAAGTCTTTAAAGTTGGCCAGTGATCATAGTTGCAAGGTTCGGGATCATCTTTTGGATAAAGAGGAAAAAGTGCAGCAACCCAAGGTACATACCGGTGATACAGATGTGGCTTCGTACCCAGCCAATAGAGAGCCAAAGTCAACGGAAGTGATTGACCAGCGCACCACAGAGACAGATACTGGTTCTACCTTCGTCAGCAGAATAATTCACCAAAGACCCCAATGAGTCTCCATTATGCTAGCTAGCTAGAAGTATTGCCGTCAAATGACTTTTTATGCCTAAGCGTCGAATTGGACGGTTCGCTAATCTGCTGGATTGTACGGCCGAGACTTTCTGAGGCAAATCCATATCTTCCAAGTCGGACTCTTGTGTCCTGGTTTAAATGTATAGATGCATTACTCGATAAGCATCAAGCTTCGGGCACATCGGTTCAAGACCTCTCTACTGATTCGGAAACAATGCATTCTTCGGTCGCTCTTGCCTCTTCTGCACTCTTCCCTCTTTTAAGATAGATCGATCTACTTCCCAAAACCATCGCATCTTATAGCCTGCCACTGTCACTCATGAACTCCGCTTAGCCATAACATCGTCTTTCCGGGTGTCTTATGACCATAGCTTCTTACAATTACAGCTATTATACCGCGGTACTGTCATAACCCACATTCTTTGTACTTCCTCAGCATTTTAGTGACATCGCTGCTTGTTCATCACCATGACAATCATCCAGACCAGGAAGAGGCGCTGGGGCTCTAGAAGCCTGTTCGGCATCAGATCCACGAAGAGAAAGGTATCTACCGGACAAGCAATTATCGAAACTGCAGATGGTGCTGCGGATCGAAAAGCTACGATTGACATATCTTCCGATACGTGCAGCGTTGAGGACGGAGATTTAAAATCAGGCGCGGCAGCCAAAATGCAACGCAGTGGCTCTAGGTTGCTCTCCGTCATAGGTATTCAGACACGAGGCAGTGGTAGGTATGAAGCATCATCTGAGTTATCCCAACTAGAACGGTGTCCAGGCACTCGATCAACCAAGAAATCTTCGAATGTCCCAAGTGAACGAGACATCGCTCTTGCGATCGTGAAGGACGCCACCAAACCTCCCGGAGTTAGTGAGACGAGCACAGAGACCCTTGCCGGTTTCTATCCGCCGGAGATATCTGACGGAGCGAGGGTAGCTACTCCTCTAGCCAGGGAAAGTCTTCAGCGTGGGTCTTCCCCAACTGGGGGAACTAGATTGGGGCTGTCGTCCGTTAACGATGATGCGGAGCTTACGCACCGCCTTGACGTATCTCGACCAATGTCCATTGAGGACCAGATCAAGCGGAAGGATCATGCCGGCCTTCGAAAGAGCTTTTCTACGCTTGGCTTGGCTCATCAATTGTCCCACAAGCTCTCGACAACTTTCGGAAATCCTACTATTGTTCATCGCCCAAATATGCGTACAAGGCCTAGCATTCACTCTATTACCAGTGATCACGAACCCAGCATCGAAGGTAATACGGACCCGTCTAGCTTTTATAATAGCGATAGTATGTCTCCTACAGGTCCGTCTACCGGGAAGACATCATTGGAGTCAAACATCGTGTCCTTACGCTCCGGCAAATCCAAAGAACAAAGTGACAAGACGAGTGTTGAAGGGAAGAGTACCAAAGGCGAAGAAAGTATACCCGAGAAGCCGCTGGCTCCAATTGAAGAAGCCCCACACGTCGCCTTGCCGACGATAGTCACTGTGGAGACGACAGCAAATGCCAAGATCTTTTTTGAAACACGATTTAATTCTATACTATCCGGTCATATCACCCCTCGTTCGCTCAGGCGGCGTGAACTTGAGCTACGTCTGCAGGCAGAGCAGATGTCGGCAGAGCAGCGTCAACGAGAGCGGTGCGAATGGGCGGCCCACGAGAGTGAGCATTTGAGGCAGACCCGAGTTTTGGGAACTAGGACCAATAAGGCAAAGGAAAGCGTGGGTGTGGCTGTCGCTGGCTACGAAGTGGTGAAAATACTTGGTAAGGGCAGTTTTGGTGTTGTCAGGCTCGTCCGCGAGAAGGATATCACGCCCGCTAATCTAGCTGTTCAAAGCCAGCCCGCTATGGTGACCCCAAGCTGGAGACATACATGTGGCGAAGAAGTCAGTAATCTGAAAACGACTGCTATAGGAGTCTTGAGGTCGACGCTAGATGTTCAGAGAATATCTTATCGCCGGGAAGCAAAGAAACCCAAAAGCGAGGTCTACGCGATGAAAGTTATACGCAAGTCTGACATGCTCCGTAATTCTCAGGAAGGTCATCTCCGCGCAGAGCGGGATTTTCTCGTGGCTTCGGAAAATTCAAGATGGATTGTACCATTAATAGCAAGCTTCCAGGACACTACGAACCTTTACCTAGTCATGGAATATATGGTTGGCGGCGACTTCCTCGGCCTTTTGTTTCGCAAGGATATACTGAAAGAAAAGAAAGCAAGATGGTATATCGCACAGATGATACTTTGCGTAGAAGAAGCGCACAGACTTAGATGGATTCACCGAGATGTTAAGCCAGACAACTTTCTTATATCCGCATCTGGACATCTCAAAATCGCTGATTTTGGCCTTGCCTTTGACGGTCACTGGGCACATGATCAAAGTTATTTCAACAACCATAGGCAATCGTTGATGGAGAAGCTAGGTATCAAGGTTGAAGGTGATTCCATCGACCGTAAAGAAGGAACCAGCATTGCAGCGGGTATGGCCCTAGCTCATATCCTTACTGGACGAAGGGAGCGTCATGGAAAGCCGCACTTTGATGGACCCAGTGATAACGAGGGAATACTCCAGTGGCGAAATCGCCACGGGAAGAGGAAATTGGCCAGGAGCGTTGTGGGCACAAGTCAATACATGGCCCCAGAAGTAATTCGAGGTGAGCTATATGACGGACGATGCGATTGGTGGAGTATTGGTGTCATTCTTTACGAGGTCAGAAGGTCCGCTGCCCTTAGACGACGGACTCCCTACTGACGAGCTCACGATAGTGTTTGTATGGCTACACGCCCTTCGTCTGTGAGAACAGGCAAGATACTAAAATAGCCATCTTGGTGGGCGCTACCATTGAAGATGTGCTTTTTTCGGCGAGGCTAACTGGACAAACAGAACAATGCGACAAGTTTGAAGTTTCCCGAAGACAAGGACATGCAAAGGAAAGAAAAGGTGTCATATCAAGCGATGGACCTCATCAACAATATTCTTCAGGAAAAAGAACACCGCCTATGCTCGATGAAATATCGTCAAAACGACTACCAGCATCCGAAACGAGTCACTGGTCAATATCTGCCGACACGCGCGCACAAACAAGCACAGGACTTCCAAGGTCACTATGTCTATCCAGACGATGCAGAAGACATCAAAGCCCACCCATTTTTCCAAGGCCTCTCGTGGGATCACTTGCATCTCTCGCGACCACCTTTCGTTCCAGATGTGAAAGGCCGAGACGACACCAAATATTTTGACGACGAAGATGAAATAAGCGATGTCGAAGACGTATCCAGTTGCTCCTTTGTAAACAAGGCTGGAGATCCCAATGTTGAGCATGGCAAAACAGTGGCAGCTCGTCCCTTGCAGGTGGACGGCGCAGAGGGAGCACAGGACGCAAACATCCAACCAATAATTGCTGCAGAGCTGAAAGGGCAGGTCGTTGAAGCTGTCGATGGCAAAGAGGGAATATTGGTGAAAGTTAAGGAGAAAAAAAGACCCCGTGATCGGGTACTGCGAGACAAAGAGGTTGCAAGGAAAGTACTCGAAATTCGAAAAAAGGGCGCGTTCATGGGCTACACTTACCTTAGGCCTAAGAATATGGTTCGAGAGGAAGAGCGTGGCAGAATGAGTGTGTCTCGAAGAGATGGCATGATTAGTGGCTCTTGAGTTTTTGCTCCTCAACGCACTGGAATAGTTTCTTCCCTACTTCCACATCTGCTTTCCCAAACCGTATTCTCATTATCTTGTAATCAACAACAGTGTCGTGGTCCGCTTCCATCTGGTGTAGGCCTCATACCAAATTTCTGAGGACCAGGCATGTTGGGCAGTTTGCTGTAACATGACATCCTTTGGCTAGCCACCGAAGGGTTTCTCTTTTAGAGTGTGTGATTACAGTCGTTAAAGTACATATACCCAGGACTATGATGTCCGTCAAAACGTTGTTCTTCCGTAGCTTCTTCTATCAGACGCCGGGTCCTGATCTTGAAGGCATGTCTTGATATTTTGTTTCCAGTGAATTTTCGCGAGTTCTTCTTGCTCGAGGCGACTGAATATATACAATATCCATCGGGTCTTTTTTCTAACCTCTTTTACGCAGCCATCCTAAAAATGCTTCGGAACGGAAGGAAACATGCTCGCTGGACAAAAATTGTACTCCTATCAGACAATACCTCTATTCCCAACCGGCTATTCAGGACAATTACAGACCGAGAACAGACACTGCTGCCCAAACACCGAATCCTATTCTACAGTGACATCTTTTTTACAGCTTCTGGACTTTTAGTCCCATCTAGTCTGACTTGTATAAAGTCTCTTCGAGATCTCTTCTGAAAATTACAGCATAACATGCAAACCCACCAACAAGGTGATAAAGTATAAGCCACCGCAAAAACTCATCATCGTGGCCTCGCTCTTCGCCCCAGGCTTCCGTTGATAAGTCATAAGTCTAGTACCCGCAGGACTCAGCATTTTCGCACAAATCATAGCACGTAGCCGCCCAACTTACGTCAACGAACCTCCACACAGTTCTGTTTGATTCCCTGCGCACGAAAGCTGGCAACTAGTATCGGGCAGTTTTTGCGAAAGCGTGTTCAGCTGGGGCGCGCACCAGCACTCCCGCCCGTATTCCAGGCCGGCATATTGAGTGGTTCCGCAGAAGGAGAGGCACTGTTCGACGGTCATTCCGTCCGACGCTTTCTGTACAGACGCTCATCAGTCTCTAGCGCCTCTGCAAGCAAATCGTGAGCAACAACGGTATAAAGCGGGATGTAGTACCATGGGTCCTCCGGCCAATGCTCGCGAATTTCCAGTCGAGTTATCGCTGATAGTCTCACTGTAGCAGCCAAAATAAGAGTAGGCAGGACTGCCAGGGACCACGGAGGCGGAAATGGAGCTAGAGCTGGTTGAAGGCGGAGGGGATGTCGATACCAGTGTGGAGGTTTGTGCAAAAACGGTAGGAAAGAAGAGTACAAAGAGTAAAGAAACTGAGAAGGACAGTGGCAGCATTGGCCGCTGAGGTTCCATTGTTAGAAATTATCAATACCGTGGGCACTCGTACATGGGTAAAGTAGATATCTCGCTTCTCGGAAGATCGACTTCCGTCTCGGGGCGTCCCGCTCCTAATTCCCGTACAGCCGCTTGAGACGCGGAACTGTCCATGCACCTGGTCTACATAGAGGTGTCCTAGATTCTCATTGATGGCAGATGAAAGGACAGAAAAGGTGAACAGACCTGCATCTACGCTGCCATCAGGCCACAGTGAACCTTGCACGCATAATTAATCCTGATTTGGAGACATTACACTAACTGTAGGGGTATCTAATCCATGAAAAGCGACCATACACCCGCGCCGAAATTGCCATAATTGCCTCAAGGTAGGTCAACCCCTTTGCCCGAGGATGCGAAGAGAAATTCGCTACGGTCCTATGTCATCTGCTAATTTCTCTTTTGCTCGACTGCAGGCCTGTGCCAGGACATCCCTATACCTCGTTCGTCGTTGCAGTATGCCCTTTTGGCATGTCACGCATTCAGCAATAGGTGGGTCTTCCTAATAACATCACGATAAGAGGACAAAAGTACGCCCCGTAGATTTTCTATCCCAGTTTTCCTAGCCGAAGGCGAAATCGGTAGTCGTATGATTGCCTGCCCATGTACCTCTCATACCTTGGGAGCGCCTATCGCAAAGGCTGAATCGCTAAAACCGTCTTCTTGCTTCATTGTACCATTAAGGAGAGGGCAAAGCCTGGAAATAATGATATGTTGACGTTAGCGACTCTCTTCTAGGAGCGTAATAAGCGAGAGAAGGGGGGGAAATCACTGAAGAGAAGTAACAAAAGGCTGGCGATAGATTATAAACGAGATGGTAAGATGCACTTTTTGTTGGTTTTGATGTGGCCGACTTGACCGCAATTGGCGCATTTGCGCTGGGTGCCGGCGTTCTTCGGCGCTGCGGCAGCAGGAGAGGCTGGCGCACTTGTAGGATCGGCCGCACCATCTGTGTGGAGAACAGTATGTAGGCCTTTCTGCTTGTCACGAGCAAGCCGGCGATCTTTGTTGCGTTCAAGACGCGCAAGTTCTTTCTCGAGCCTTCACACCGTTCAGTACAAAGTCCGTTGCACGTCAGAAGCATAACTACCTTTGCTGGTTGCGGCGATCCTGCTCTGCATCACCCGTGGGCCTGATTTCTGATAGCCTTGCGAATATTAGTCAGGGTCTTTCAATTCAGGGAGTGGGTAATATGCATCGTGGTCTCTGCCTCTTTGGCATGTCTTCGCTTAAGGTATTGACGTATGACCCTGGGATCATGTATGGTATCTTGAATTCGCTCCAGATTGCCCGAAGTGTTGCGAATATTTCGAGTTATCCTGAGAACTTTCCCACTTTGACTATCGGTACTGAATCTACTGAATTGGCTCATCGTCTCATCGTCTCGTCGGCGTAATGTAGCAGATGTCTGCGCTTCGGATCGAGGGGTTCTTGCACCGCCGATCAAGTCATCTGGCTCCTCGATATGGTCATCCTCCATGTCAGTGTCGGATTGCTCAAGGCTCGAAGAAAGACTCTGTTTCTGGGCATCCCAGACCCGGCGTATGGAATCTTCATACTGCTTTTGTTGTCTGGCGACATTGTAGCTATGCCCACCAAGCTCCTTCAGTTTCTTCGCATCTAGCTTGTCCTCGACACTTTCCCCCATAGCTTTGAAGCCGCCTTTCATTGACGTTTTGATGAAGCTGAACGCCTCACCGCGGCCTGACGGATCACCCTCCCCGTGCAATTGCAGCATAGCTTTTCCCTGAGCGGCATTGAGGAAATTCCTGGAGGTGAACCAGGGTGCAAGTTGCTGCTCAATGCTCTGTCCCTCTTTACCGTCTTCATCTTCCGAATCATCATCCCCTTTACTAAAACCCGCATCTTGGAGATGCTGCTGGCCAACTTGCATGGACTCCAGCAAACATACATCCTCAGGCTTGATCATGGCTCGTATGGTCTCTTCATCGGGGACTGCCTCGCCGGGTCGCATCACCCATTGCTTGTGCTCTTTAGAGAATTGCATGAACTCCTTCATTTTCTGTCGGTTTTGCATATCAGTCGTATCTATGAAGTGCTTCGTTATCTGGTCTACCCCTACACGATGAGTCTTCCCATGTCGGATAAGACGGTACGAGATCATCTTAAGGCGATTTTTGGAAGCTGTTGTGACCTTTCGAGAGTGCGGCCCAGGTACGTCAACAGAGGGAAATTCTTGCCCAACCACATGGAGATTCTCAATATTCCTCATGTAATAGGTGTGACCTTCAACTCCGGTACTATTTCGAATGACCAAAAAGTCCGAGGGCTTCGTCTGGTGTTTAAAGATTGGTGCCTTGTACATCGCATTATAGAGAGCAGGGGTGATTTGACCGGGATTGATGTGACCGAACAAAGAGAACGGGCTTTTGTCCTGCGGTAGGAGGACAGTGGTCTCTCCGATATCAAGTTTGGGGCGCGAATTATCCTCCATATCCTTCCGGCGGTAGTAATTGATTAATCGGCTTCCCATACCGAAATTCGACATCATCGTTGGGTATTCTTCTGAATACTCCAACAACAGTATACTTGAATTGTCACCCATTGAGAGATCTTTAGAGGTCCCGAAGATAGCCGGGGTGTCCTTGCCTTTCAGATGCTTTTTCTTGACAACACGCGGCTTACTGAAGATGACTTGTTCGTTGCGCATAAACTTAATAATAGGTCTGTGAAACGATCGAGCCTCCGTTTTCTCCAATTTTGTTTTGTACTGGGCGAGTTTAGTAAAGATTTCTTGCTTCGCAAACAAATGGGAGCAAATCCGAACTTACAAGAGGCCACTGTAATCTTATTGCCGGCAAGCTGTGCTCGACGCTGAGATTACCAAGTGTACTCCGAACTTTGCTTTGGTGATTCTCTTTAAGCAGATCGTATGCCTCGTCATTAGAGATATTATATCTCTGACTTATACCCTTTTGAAACGCCCCGCGTTCTCCCTTACTCAGATCTTGTCGCCTAGAACTTTTTCGATGCACAAAATCGTTACGATTGCAGTCTAATAGAAGTCGTGAATCATTAAGGTCCAGTGTCACCTTTCGCGCGATCTTTGCCGTAGCTGCCTCCGGGTCCTGGAGTGAAGGACAAGAGAAGCGTGGATAACGTAGTATACTTGCCTCAGGATCGTCCAACTTTCGCCTCTGCATGCTAATCAGTGAGCGAAGACTGCTGGGGTCTTACAGAGTACATACTTTTGCAGATAATCTATTTGGATTTTCATTTAAATCATGCTCCATGCCACTTGATGCGTTGCAATCATCCCCAGATAACCGGGTCCATTCTGGACTCTGAGTCTCTGCCGCGCTGCTGTTATCCCAATCTTCGCACACGAGCTGCAAGTCCTGCCAAGTGACTCCTGCGACTGGTTCTTGCTCAAAATCGGACTCTAGATCCATACTATGGTCACTATCCTTTCTGTCCGAGAGAGCTTGCTGTATTGTCACAAGACCCAGAGGATCTGCCCTATCTTGAGTCCTTCCGTTCGAATTGGAAGGTAGCCTGAAAGCCTTCTCTTGATCTGGAGCCAACTCAAAGTTCAATTTCGTAGGCTGCACAAGTTTTGGGCGCTTAATAGGTGTCTTGCCAACGTAGTGGGCTTTTTTCATAGGAACCAGGTTCATGAACCGTAGTATGGTATCCCGCTCAAAATCAGGCCAAAGCTGGGCCAGGAGCTGGTCACGGTTCTCGGCAGTAGCGGGCAATATCTCCATCAAACCCGGACCAAACCCTGACCCTGGCCCTGACATTGCAAAAAGCTCCTGTTGCATTTGCTGTTCCTTTGACATCGTAGGATCTTCGGAACTGAATGCTACAGGCCGGAACAGATTCTGGAGTTGGGAGTGAGATGTTTCTCGCGTCCCAAGAGCGGGTAATTCGATAAATTGTCCAGATACATCGTCTTCAAAGTCAAAGGGCATGTTCAGATCACCTGGTGTTTCTGGTAGCCGACCCTCTCTTGATTCATCCTCTACGTTAAGCGGAGAAGATGGCGCATCTCCGAATAGATCATCGAATCCATCGCCCTCGCCGTCGGGGTGCCTCTCGTTTGTCAATTCAGGTAGGCCCTCGCCTTCCGCGAAGCTCTCCAGGCCTCCAAAAGAGTCATCAACATTCGATGAATGAGCTGTAGAATGATGCTGCACGTCGTCTTCTTCCTCATCTTCGGCTAGATCATCATCTGCCAAGTCTCCAAAGTCGACTGCATCGTCCGCCTTCTCCCCAGGCTCAAGCTCACTGGTGAAGTCAATGGGGTTCTCAGGATCAAGAACCTTCTGGATCAGGATATCATCCTGCTCTTCTTGAGAATCGCCTGGGCTTGTCGCATGAGGCATGTTGCCCACACCACCTCCGTTCATTATCTAATGGTAAGAAGCTGGTAAGATGGCATCTTTGGACCTTGATTTGTGCTCAAGGGTTCTACCTAAGTTGTAGCATCTCAAGGGGTAAATAACTCGAAGTGCTATGCAAGGAAGCTTTGTGTAAGAATTCAAGTATCCTGGTCCCGCGCCTAAGCCTTAAGCGCGTATTTGCCGCGACCAAGATAGGGCTAAGATGAGAAAGGTTTCACCTGCCACATCAATAAGTATGAGGTGGAAATTATCTTGAAGCGGCTTGCACGGTTCAAATGTGGTAATCCCAGCGTTGAACAAAGATCAGCATCGGTTTTCAGGTTATAGCCTGTGCTAAAGTCTTACAAGCTACTAATGAGACTGAGCTTGATAAGGGTTCCTCCAACACCACTTGCAAGTGATAGCATTCAGCAGCCATATGTTCCCTCAACAACCTTCCTATATTAATTGTCCATGTTCACTGCGATATCCCAGGTTTGTTTGATTGCAAAAAGCACAAACTACATGCGGTTTCGTGGATAGTTTGAGTTTTGTGTCGGTGCTTGGGTCTCCTGAGGTATAACTAATCGAGTTCCCCCAAAGTATGCGCAGAGTGCCTGTTCACACTCTTGAGAGCTATACACACCAGAAGAAGATTGATTCTGCTTACCTTACTTGCACCTTCCATACAGTAATGTATCACCTCCACCTGCTTGTCTTCGCCGGCTGAATTACCCAGCTGCAAAAGATCGGACGTCCTTGGTAGGTATAGAGCGATGTCTTCCGTTACCTCCCTTAGAGGGTCCAGAAGATCCGACAACGAGTATGGCTGCATCTTGGACAGATCGAAAACAGGATCCGATCGATAGCCAGGACCTTTGTAGGTTAGATAATAGTATGATTATGACTCCGTGCATAGTTGACCTACCACCCCATGGGGGACTGGCAAAGATAACACTGTATTCGCCAAGGTCTGCGAGCTCCCTCTTCAAGATATCGAAGCAGTCACCCTCATACCAGGATATTTTATCTTGACACCCATAGATCTCCGCATTGTGCTTAGCACAAGCCAGTACAGCGGGGTCTTTTTCAATGGCATGGATTCTCTTCCATCTGCTAGAACTAGCGAATGCAATGACATTGCCACCAACACCAGCAAAACAATCGATAAGAATGAATTTCCCTGCTGGGGCTGCGTCTGCGATATGCTGCGCTATTCTCCTTGGGAGAAATTAGTATTTATATCATAAGCCCGCATTCCGTGACGTACTGTGCGACTGGTTCCGGTGTCACACCATACCAGGCATCTTCTGTCATGCGAACGCCTTCATCGTATCTTGAAAATATGCTATAACGCTGGTGATAGTATCTAATGCTCGTCAGTAAAAGAAATACAAGAGCACATAGTTTTTAGCAACTTCTGTGTGTCCCACGAAGCATTAGCTAGGTCATTGTAGTGCTTGTTGACTTGCATATCGCTCCTTGAACCATTGACAATATGTACATATAATGTGGTTATTTATGACCCCGTCATTCAATTGTTGTTAGAACATTAATCATTTAGTCAGAGTACTTCAGCCTACTTGGCGACAGCGACCTACCCGAGCATATGATATACCAATTTGACCGGCAAGTTATAGAGCACACTCGTACGATCAAAACAAGCCCCCATACGACTCAATAGCTGCACACGTGACTGTGTTGCAAGCCAAAAACCGAAAATCGAAATCTTTCGCGCCCGTCTCAAAATTGGCCCCTTTTCACCTTTTCGGCAACGCAGAGGGAAGAATCATCGTTCCAGATACCGATTTGATCAACAAGGCATTAAGCACACTCATACGAGCAAAACAAGCTCTCATACAATTCAATAGCTGCACAGATGACTGTGTTGCAAGTCAAAAATCGAAATTTGAAATTGTTCATGTTTATTTATTTATTATATTATAAATAAGCATAAAATAAGTCATATAAATATAAAATGTATTGAGAATTATATGATCAGCGACGAAACTCATCTGTATGTGATGCTGACTACGAATCTTCTGTCTAGTTACAGAAGAGTTTAGAGATTATCAAAAGTTTGAACAACATTGATATGTTGCTTGATGATGAAGTGCTGCACATTAATTATGTGCAGAGTTTTTATGATCTTGCAAACTTTAATAATCTCAATGCACATGCTATAAGCAATCTGTACGCAGACGAGAAAGTCAAATAGAACGCAGAACTATGAGGGAAATCACTTATGAAAATCATTCAATTCAGTATCTCGTCATCACGTTGTATTTGCAATGATGAGAACTGAGACAGAATACTCTTATGTTTGATCTGTTGAGAATGATTAGCAGAAAGAACTTGAATCATGAACATTCTTTAAATCTACATGTTAATCATGTATAAATTTCATTAAGACTGCATATCTGTTACTATGATATAAATAACTTACGAATCTTGTTAAATTCAACACAAGCAATTCAAGAGTTTCATTAATATCATTTAATAAACATTCAAACATAAGTAATTTATATGTAAATGATATATAAATAAAAAGACTTCATTAAAAGAAAAGAGACATAAGTGAATTAATAAAGAATGATTGAACTATGCTGTTTAACTAAAAGTGTAACTTATAAACATTTCTGCAAAACATGATCAATCTGCATAAGAAAGATCTTTACAGATAATGCAAAATAAATAAGTCACATGCTTTATACAAAGTGAGCATCTGTGAAGCATGATATACAATGATGATGACTGTTGATCTTAAAAATGTTATCTTTTCATTAAACTTTGATTCTCAAATGTCTTGATGATAAAATCAATTTTAGACTGATTATTGAGCTGAGTTTTCATATCTACATTCTGACTTAACTCAATTACTCAGTATCAATTTTCTGACTCGACTTAAATACTTAATCTCAACATCATGACTGTCATGATGAATTGACACATAAAGATTAAATCAAAGACTAAAGTCAGAAACTAAGTTGAAAATCAGATCTAAGTTAACTCTGAAACTCTGTGACTTTGTCAAAACATCATTTAAATCACGTCATATCTTCATTTTAATATATCATGAATTATGTCATGTTTAACTTGACAATGCTTGACAAACTCTTTATAGTCAATCAATCTTCTTGAGTTATTGAAAGCTTCTTAATAATTAGCTCTATCATAATATATACTCATTCTGTGCCTGCTTAAAATATCACATTGTCATATCACTCTTATAGATTTCATTTATCTTTCTAGTAGATCTGATCATCACAATTCTAATTATTTCAAATCTTTCTTAAAGATGATGATTCAATATTCAAGCATAACAATAGCAATGTAATCACAACAAAGTTGCAATGATGATGTCTTAATCTTGTAAAACATCATATCAGAAAACAAATGTTGCATAATGAAATCAGAAAGTAAAGAAGCAGAAGATGAATTCTCTCTTGATATTAATGAACAGCTAACTCAAGTAATGCTTTGATTAGACTGATCGCGTCAAGTCGAGTACTTGAGTTCGAGTCAAGTACTCGACTCGTCAAGACTTGATTCAGATCAGAATTCTTGACTTGAGTATTTGAGTTGAATCGAGATGTTTAACTTGAGTATTCAAGTTGAATCAGAGAGTTGAAATCGAGTATCAACTTGAAATTCTCGACTCAACCTGTCAAGACATGAAGATAGATAGATAGATATTTTATTATGACTTTCTATTATGACTCTCTATCATAGCTTTTCTTCATGACTTCTCTTCATGACTTTTCTTTATGACTTTTCTTCATGACTTTCTATCAAACAGTCTTCATAGTTTCTCGTCATGACTCTCTATCATAGCTTTCTATCATAGCTTTCTACCAAAGCTTTCTATCAAATGATCTTCATGTTTTTCTTCATGTTTTCTTCATGTTTCTCTTTATGTTTTTCTTCATGTTTCTCTTTATGACTTTCTACCAAAAAGGTAATGCAAAAAGATAATGCAAAGGCGAAAAACCGGAAAAATTTCTATATTTAGCTCTCTTGATGTCATATTCAATTTCTTAACGAGTTAAATCGAAAACTCAAATTGAGTATTGACTTGAGATCGATATCAGACCGAATCAGAATGTTGAAATCGAGTATTCAAGTCGAGTCAGAAGATTGATATCGAGTACTCGAGTCGAGTCAGAAGATTAGACTGATTGCGTCGAGTCGAGTACTCGACTCGAAAAGTGTCGAGTTGAATTGAAATTTTTTTGAAAAAGTGTCGAGTTGAATTGAGAAGTTGAACTCAAAAGATCGAGTCGAGTTGAGAAGCTTGATTCAACAACTCGACTCGAAAACTCAACTCGACTCGACAAGATATTAGATAGGTGTAAATAGCTTGGTTGAACAGTCTTCATGATTCTCTTCATGACTTTCTACCATGTTTTCCCGTCATGACTCTCTATCAAAGTCAAACGACCTTCATGTTTTCCCTTCATGTTTCTCTTCATGTTTCTCTTCATGTTTCTCTTCATGTTTCCCTTCATGTTTCCCTTCATGTTTCTCTTCATGTTTCTCGCCATGACTTTCTTCATGTTTCTCGTCATGACTCTCTTCATGTTCTTCTTCATGACTTTTCACCAAACGACCTTCATGTTTCCCCGTCATGACTCTCTACCATAGCTTTCTACTATGACTTTCCTTCATGACTCTCTATCATATAGTCTTCATGTTTCTCGTCATGACTCTCTATCAAAAAGATAATGCAAAAAGGTAATGCAAAAGCAAAAAACCGGAAAAATTTCTATATTTAGTTCTCTTGACGCCAAGCTCGAGTTCTTGACGAGTCAAGTCGAGTTGACCCAATTTCCAGTCGGGTCAAGTCGCGTCAAGTTGAAAATGTGAGCAACTCAACTCAATATTGATTCGAATTCAAAATGTCAACTTGAAACTCAACTTGATGATCAGTCTACAGAAGATTGATATTGAAACTCGACTCAACGATCAGTCTAGCTTTGATGCAATGAACTGCAAAAGAAACAGAAGTTAGCAGTTATTCAATCAGAGATTGAGACTCTGAAAGTCATCAAAACAATGAAGAGAAATCATCAAACTTTCACTTAAGCTCTCATGAAGAATTTGAACAATCTATGCATCATCTTCATAGTGTCGATGAAGACGAAATGAAGTCATCACGAAATCATCTCACAGAAGCGAAGACTCTCAATGTCTTTGAAGAAGTATCATGACAAAATCATAAAAGAACATAGAGAGTGAATTCATGATATTGAAATCTCATTTCAAAATATCTCTTGACATTTTGAAAAAAATGAGAAAAAGATTTTGTACTGCATGATTTATTTCAAGAATGAATCAAAGAAGCTTTGATTTAATCATGAAAAGACTATGTTTGCAGCTCAGCAGATGTGATTCAATTTTATCAACTTTCTTCTGAACATTTTTGAAAACTCAATGAATTGAGACATAAACATGACTCAGCAGTATGTGAATGCATTGCAACGTTCAGATCAGATGATATGAACGTTTACAGTTTATCTGAGCACTTTGAAACATCAACTTTCATTGTATAGTGATGAGCATAAGTGAGCTCATTTATTCATCAAGTTGAAATCTGAGCTGCATGTAATTATTACTAATGTTCAGTCAATCTTTACAACATGAGATGCATTAATCAATCTTGTCACTTGATTGAAAACAAATTTATGAAAAGAATACATCTTGTTGTTGAAATGATCTTGAGACAAAGTTTTGCATGATCAAGATAAAGTCAATAAGAAGACTCATTTAAAGCGAAAAAAATCTCATTGATTAACTAAATTTAACTCTTCATCAAAGACAAGCTCACATGCTTTATCATGTTATAGCAAGAATTTGTTCAATATAACGTGCTATATATGCAATTGAAAAAATCATTACTTTATTAATTGTAAAGATGAAAAGATCAAGAATAGATTAAAAGAATCTGATGTAAATTGAGTATTCATTGATTTGATGTTGCATATGAGTCATTTCAAGATTTCAAGAAAAGACAAGCTCTTGATGAACACTTCAAATCATTGAGGGAAAAATAAGAAATTCTTTTTGTAAAGATTTTTATATATAAAAAGCATGTAATTCAGAAAGATCAGAAGATAAAAATGAAGATTTACATGAATATTGATGTCAAGATGAACGTGATTAGTCAATGTTTTATCATTGAGCAGAGTATGTTATTGCTGAACGTTGATCTCTCAAGATTTATCTGAATGAATGATCAGAATGTTTATTGCTATGATATTTATGAGATGTGTTATTGACTTATAGACAGCTGAGACATAGATGTTACGATTCTAACCTTCGTTTATTCTTCGTTTAGCCTTCGCTCAGTCTTCGTCTAGTCTTCGTCTGACGTCAACTCTATCAAGTCTAGCACAGAGCTAGAACACACTCATATAACAGCGAGTTCTTTTCTGTAGATACTTTTCTTTCTTAGTATTTATCTATTAGTTATATTACACTCATATGACTCGCTTTATGTCGATCTCTAACATTAGATAAATACTCATCAATTCTACTATTGACGTGTAGATGATATGAAACAATCTACTTCGCTTGTTCAGAAATTCGCAAGAAATTCTTTGAATATTTAAATGAGCTAAGAACAGTCGTTCATAGAATCAACGATAAAGAATCTTCGTTGATTGCTTGAAAATCAACTCGAGCTCATGAATCAGACGAGTCAAAACAATCTGTGTCAACTAGTGAGTCTGCTTCAAAGATGTGTTTGATAGTGAGTCTGTTACAAAGACAGACAACGATTGATCTCTTGATTGAGTCAATCAACAAACGAAACAAGCTCTACTATGTAGTAGATCTGAATCAGAAGTGAGTCTGCTTCAATGACATGATTTGAATTGATCTCTTTGATGAGCAAGTCGACTAGTGAGTCTGCTTCAAAGACATTGTCAATGCGATGATCTATTTACTCACATCGCTTTATCTATCAGCGAATCGATTTACCTCGTGTTTCTGTGTCAACTAGTGAGTCTGCTACAAGAGCAAATAATGATTGATCTCGTTGACTGAGTTAGTCATTCAAAGTGAGTCTGCTACAACGACAACTCACTTGATTCAGCAACGAACCGTCTTTTATTTGTATCTTCTACGACTTATCTTTATTCACAAAATTGACGAACAACAGCAAGATGATATGTACTGAGAACAGAATGAAACATATACTATATGTCTGAAATCACGAAAATATAAGCTGAAATTCATTCATCATTGAATATTTAAAGCTGAATAAAAAGAGTCTGCTTGAATGACAAGAATAGTGAGTCTGCTACAAAGGCATGAACGAAACAAGCTCTGCTACATGCATGTAGTAAAGACGAATCAACAGTGAGTCTGCTTCAATGACATGATTTGAATCAATCTCTTCAATGAGTCATTCAACTAGTGAGTCTGCTTCAAAGACGTTGTCAATGCAATGATCTATTTACTCACATCGTTTTACTCATCAGTGAATCGAGTTCACATGCAATTAGTGAGTCTGCTTCAATAATGTCTTCATAGTGAGTCTGTTACAAAAGATCGTCATTCTATCTCTTTATTTCTACCTAGTGAGTCAACTGCAATATGATACAACGCTGATGATGATGAATTTATGAACGCTCAATAAATGATTGATGACTTTCATATCAAATATTCAAGAAAAGCGCGCTAAGAAATAACATTCATGTGAACATGAATAGTCAAGAAAGAGAGATAATGTTATGATTCTAGTCTTCGTCTATTCTTCGTCTAGTCTTCGCTCAGTCTTTGCCTGATGTCAACTCTATCGAGTTTAGCACAGAGCTAGAACACACTCATATAACAGCGAGTTCTTTTCTGTAGATACTTTTCTTTCTTAGTATTTATCTATTAGTTATATTACACTCATATGACTCGCTCTATGTCGATCTCTAACAATAGAAAAGAAAGATATAAGTATCTTCTATGCTATTGACAAGAAAGAATCTTTCTTGATCTTGAATATGTCAAATATGCAATTCAAGCATATTCAAATAAACATGATGATGAAAACATAATGTTTCAATATGAATGAGCATGCATTTGAGTTATTCATTGCAGAAGATTTTGCGAAAGCTTTACAAGATGAATCTACTGTGTATTCTTTTATCATGATCAACGTCATTGAAGAATCAATTGTTGAACATCAAGTGAAAGTAATGAATAACATGATGAGTCATATCACAAACGCGCTTGAAACGCAGACTTTATTCGTCAAATTGAAAGAATATGAAGATGTATTTTCAACAGAAAGTATCAACAAATTGCTTTTGCATGAAGATCACGATCATGCAATCAAAATCACTGCAAAGTCATCATATGAATCATTGTATAATTTGTTGAACACAGAGTTAGCGACTTTGAGACAGTATTTAAATGATGTTTTAGCGAAAGAATGAATTAAGCACTTCATCAGCTCAACTGACGCGTCTATTCTATTCATTCTCAAAAAGAATGATAGTCTTCATTTATATGTGAACTATTGAGATTTGAATAAAATCACTGTTAAGAATCATCATTCACTGTTTCTAATTAGTGAAACTTTAAACAAACTCAATAAAGTCAAGCAGTTTACTAAGTTAAATCTGAAGAACATTTATCATCATTTCAGAATTCAATGTAAAGATGAGTGAAAAACGATGTTTTGTACTCATTATGATCATTTTAAGTATATGATCATGTTATTTGATTTAATCAATGCATCTGTCATCTTTCAGACTTATATTAATAAAATCTTGACAAAGCTTTTAAATGACTTTTATATTGTTTATCTGAATAACATTTTAATCTTCTTCGTAAAGAAGACTAATTACATAGATCACATGAAGTAGATTTTTAAGAGATTAAGAAAGTTCAAGCTATATGCTAGCTTAAAGAAGTGTGAATTCTTTATCACTAAAGTGAACTTTCTAAAGTTTATCATATTTACAGAGAATGTTTTGATGAATTCAAGTAGAATAGACATCATCAAAACATGATTCAAATCGAAGATGTATCAAGAAATACAAGTTTTTCTGAGATTCATTAATTTCTATCAACGTTTTATACATCACTACTCTCAGATAGCAGAGTCTTTAACAGAATTGCTGAGAGATAGTGTAAAAAATGTAAAAATGAGCTCATTTATATGATCAAGCGAAGTGAAATAAGCATTTAATCAACTTTGTGACATCTTTATGAAAGCATCTATATTGCAACACTTTGACTCAGAGCGACATATACACATTGAGATCAACGTGTTCAATTATGCAGTTGCAAGTATTTTGTTTCAGTCAGATAATGAAAATCAGTGACATTCAATTGCATTCTGATTCAGAATGATGATAAATGTTGAAAGAAATTATGAAACATATGATCAGAAGCTTTTAATCATAGTAGCAATAATAATAATAATAATAAATTCATACACTCTTGTGACATCGATTAGATCGACTCATGAAAAACTCTATGCTATCTGTATTGAGTGAACAAAACTCTCTGAGATAGAAAATCACTCGCAGTCTACATGACTGCTTCATGCAGTTGAAACAGTGAGTTTTGAGACTATGTATCAAATTTGTTCGCGTTGATTGCACGTTAGAGAATGAGTGTTCTAGTCACTCTAAATTGCTTCAAAAGCTTCATTTTCATCATCATTTTCGCTACTGCTCTGAGACTTTTCGTGATGATGATGATTATTCAATAGTTCAAGAAGTCAGCATCTTGTAGCATTCTTGATCGCAGATGCAATCAGTTTGAACAATGCATGAGTACATGCTTCATTGTTTGATGACTTTATTTGCAGTTGCATTGTGAACTATTCATGTCTGAAACGTTTCTAGAGTGCAGATAAGCATTCAGATCTATGCGTTTAATTCTGATGTGCATTGCAAGAGTGCTTTCTGCTTTCTGAAGATCATCATGCATCTTTATCGTCTTATTGCTCAGATGCAATCTTTGTGCTGAGATTGCATTAATGTCTGCGACGTGTTCTCTGTACTTTTTTCATCGTTGATTTCATTGATCTTTGTGATACTGCGTTATTGCGATGCTATCGCTTGTTGAAATCGTTGTGAAGAAGAGAATGCATTGTCTGCATCTCAACTGTATCTTTGCATCTTCTTAAATGAAAACATTCAGAAGTACTATTTTCTTGATGACGAGTAAGCAAGAAATGATGCAATTAACTTTCGTCAAACGAACGTGTATTAGTTTGCATGCTTGTCTGATCTCTTGCATTCGATCATCAACTTGACTGTGTAGCGTGATCTTGTTCTGTAGCATGTTCAAATGAACATGTAGTGAACTCATGTATGTTTCTATCTCTAAAGTTTTGATGTTTACTCTTTTGAATGCTTCTACTACGTGATGCAGAGTCTGATTCTGAAGTGTTTCTAGTTTGCATTCTTTGCTCGACAATTCATCTTTCTTGTCACGCTGATGTCAGACTGATGCTTCGAATGCAATTTCTGATCTCACTACTGCTGAGTATACTTGTCTCGCTTTTGTGAAGATAACTTCTCATGTGAAGACTTCAAGATGACTAAGTGTCAGCATTCTTATGACGTGATTCATCTCTATTTGTTGAAGATGCGCGTTTCATTGCAGTTTCGTGTTCAGTTGCATTCTTAGAACTCATACATCTGATTTCAATTTAATAACTGAGCTTTCTATTTGTATGCTAGTCATCATGTTGAATCTCTTCGATTTTCTAGTGAAATGCGTAAGTTCATACTTTTCTGATGCAAACGTTGCGTCATGAGTGCAAGCTCATTTCGCGCAGATGTCGTGTGCTTTGCTCAATGTTCTGCAAATTTCTTCAGTGAATCTGTCGTAGACTAGAATGTTAATATCATTTATGAAGTTAAGCACTTTGATTTTAATTTTCAGTGCTTTGCATTTTTTGATTAAACTTACGTTGAAGAATAGAAAGAGAATCAATGAAATGAGAAATCTCTGCGATATGTCTGCGTTTATCTTGCGCATGTCGCTCATTTATTCATCAAATATTAGTGATGTCTCTTGATTCTTTAGAAAGCTGCGTGTTCATTCAATTATGTAGCTTGACGTTCTTTTCATTTTCAGCGTATGCAGAAGTCTGACGTGTAAGACTTGATTGAATGCTTCGATGATGTTTAAGCTTAGCATGAAGATCACATATTTGATTTCACAGTCTCACACTGTGTGAACTTGATCTACTAGTAAATCTAACGTCAAGATCATGAATCGCTTGCGTCTTGCTCTCATTTGAGCATTTGATAGCATGCAATGAGTCTCAACTATGTCACTCAGTCTTTTGATCATGATCGACTTCAGCGCTTTGCTCATGATATCAAGCAAAGCAATGAGTCGATACATTTTTGAATCAATATAGTCGCTTTTCTTCAATTTGCATAGTACTATTGTTTGAGTCTTTTTGAACTGCTTCAAATGATACTTGTGTGTTATGCATGCATTGAATAAACTCGTCAGTACTGAAATCAGTTCTGCAAGACTTGCTTGAAGCACTCTGTTTGAAATATCTGAAGCGCTCAACGCTTTGTCTGCTTTTACTCATTTGATTGTCTGCTTCACTTCATCTTCTGTGATGCGTGAATTGAATGAGACTGTCAGAGATATGAATGATTCTGCAATGTTACTGACATTCGCTTGAGAAGGTGAGAAAAAGAACTTTTCTCGCAATATCTCAATTTTTTTCTCGAACATCGTTGTCATATGATCGATGTTGCTTCGCTTCAGTGACGAAAACTGAGAAAGCTTTTTAGATAGCTGACTTTCAATTCTAGCTCATTTTGCAAAGCATCATATTGATTTGAATGCTTTGCTCAGCTCATGCATTTGTGTTCTGAAGTGTGCACATTTCATTTGTTGAATGATCTTGTTTTTATGATTGTTGTGCTTCAGATATTCATTTCACGCTTCTAATGTATCTTGTGTTTTTCATATGATTCGCAATTGTCTTGATTTCATTACTACTTCGAAGCAACTTTGATTTCAAAAGTCTCTTGCTCAATTTGATGACTTTGTCAAGAAAATAGATTTCTTGATGATCTTCTGTAACACTTTGATAATCTTACACACTCTGACATTCATCATAGTCTTGTCGTCTAGAGAGTGTTTCAAAGATAGATGTATTTGCAGATAAGCATTCAATGCTTCTGTATTTATTTTCTTTCAAAGTCATCAAGTTGAAAGTTGCACTGAGATTGTTTGTAGACATAGCTCTGTAATGATTGAAAGATGATTCAATCTCTGATGCAGATTGATTCGTATCTTGCACTTGTGTATCATGAACTGTATTTTCTCGCTGCTAAAGACTAAATCAATCGTCGTAAATTGATTGTGAGCTTCGCAAGTAATAGTGTCTGATTTCAGTAATAATTTCAGCCTTGCATTTGTAATGACGTTTAGTAAAGTATCAATCATTGTATGAAGAGTGAAGCATTTTCATCTTTCTCAGTGAGAATGATGTAGATTGAAATCTTCTACAATCAGTTGTTTGCAGTCATTCTTGAGTAGTTCATTCAAATGAGAAATGATTAAAGATCTTTCTGTGAATGTAGTAGATAGTGAGCATGAATTGTAAACGTTTAAAAGTCTTAACGTCTGCGTTTCATCATCTGTGTTACGAGTTAATATTCTGATTGAGCAAATGTCTGACTCAACTATTTCTACTATTCATTGATCAAGTCTTAAACATTTGTTAACGTATATGCATGTTCTTGATTGAGATGACGAGTTTTTCACTAGGTGAAAGAAGTTATGTGCTGAGTTAAATGACTGTGAGTCATTGTTGTTGTGATCTTACTTCTGTATAGTTACTATGTCAAATTCACGAACTTCTCTGTTAATTAAAAATGATTCTTGAATTCTTAATGATTTTCTGATGTTGTACTGTAGAATTTGTAGAAAAGACTGTTTTGTCATAAAGTTATTCATAACTGTTGTTGACTCTGCAATGAGAAGACTCTTTGTATGCTTTCGATCATCAATGATCTTTCTCACTTTCTGATTGAACGTTTCTGAATCTGCTCAGATGTCGTCTCATCTGAGTCACTACTCACGCAAGAAAAAAGATCAACTCGTCTCTTCTTGATCTTTACTATCTGTCAAGCTGATTCATCAACGATTCAACTGCATGTTTTCAGCATGACTGTTGCTGAGCTTGAGAGATTCATTGAATCAAAAGAATTCATTGAATCTGAAGAGTTTGTTGAATCTAAAGAGTTTAGAAATAATGAGAAGAGTGTGCAATTATATTTAGACATTTCAGAGTATCTGAACGATCTGTTTCTATAGATTTCAAATGCTTGTTTCATCTGCTGTCATCACTTGAGACAGATGCATCTTCAGAGTTCGTGATTTTCATTGCAGTTGACGTAACATCTTCTATTTGAAGACATCACACACTTCTCTATGTGATGCTTGTCTGCGCATTTTTCGCAGCGCTGATTCTTTCTGCAGATCTTAGTCATGTGATCAAATTCGTGACATCTGAAGCACTGTGTGATGCAACAGTTCTTTTCAAATAGCTTGCATGCACATTCTTGATACAAGTTCAGCATACTCATGTTCATTAGTTGATTCATCATCACTTCAATCATGATCTTTACAATGAGCGACGAATGAGTCTTTTCACTATCTGCTATCTTCTTGAGCCAGACTATTCTTAGAACTTTCAGATCTTCATGAAGTCTTGCGTTATCTTTTATCAGTCTTTTAATGATTTTTTCTTGATTGCTCATGTCTATTGTAGTGTGTACTTCATGTGTCAGCATTGCAAAGATTCAACGTGCTACGCATGTCAAACTCGTAATTTCTTTTGCTCACATCTGAGTCTTTTTCAGGTTTGCTTGAGCATCTGAACTAACTGCGTGAAGGAAAATGTCATCGCTGCTCAGCTTGCAAAGTGACATGATTAGATCTTTTTGATCTGTTGACACGTCTGCGATTCTTTGTAAAATCTGTTCAATTGACTTCTTCTGTATCTCTTTTATTTCTCTTCTGTTCATTATTTTAATCATGACTTCTCGTTTCTTGCAAAGCGACGATGAGTTATCTCTGAAACGTTGCTCTCTCGTCGTTATTTCTTCTCTTGTCACGTTCGCTCATGACGTGATTTTCGTTGAAAGACGTGTGTTTCTCTGTGTATGCAACTGCTTGTTAAGCAGTTGAACTGATGTCTTCAGTTTCTGTACATTCTTCGTGATAAACACATTCTGATTCACGTGATGTTTTTCTTTTGAGTTGAGTCGAAAACGTCGAATCAGCTTCAATGCTATCTCTTTTCATGAATGATCTTTGCTCTTCTCTTTCTCTAACGTTGATATCTTTATTAGTAAATCAATAATATTAGCAACGTTCTTTTCATCATTATGTAAACATTTTGATCTTACATCTTTGTTATCTTGTGACAAATCAACGTTACTTGCAATCATCTTTGAATCAGCATTGCTGCAATTCGTGCAATTCATCGTTGTTCAATCGTCTTCTAGATTCACTCTGTCTTGTTTGTAGTACTCTTTTTCAAAATTCGTGATGCGTGCGTTGTGATTGTTTCTTTTAACTCATAAACATTGTATAATGAAATCAGAAAGTAAAGAAGCAGAAAATAAACTTTTTCTTGATATTAATGAACAGCTGACTTAAGTAATGCTTTGATGCAATGAACTGCAAAAGAAACAAAAGTTAGCAGCTATTTAATCAAAGATTGAGACTTTGCAAGTTGTTGAAATGATGAAGAAAAGTCGTTCAACTTTCATTTAAGTCTTCATTGAGAACTTGAATGATCTACGCATCATTATTTTCATAATGTTAATGAGAATGAAATGAAGTCATCACAAGATCATCTTGCAAAAGCAAAGATTCTCAATGCTTTTAAAGAAGTATCATGATAAAATCATAAAAGAATATAAAGAATGAATTTACAATGTTAAAATCTCATTTTGAAATATCTTTTAACATTTTGAAAGTGATGAGAAAAAGATTTTGTACTGCATGATTTATCTCAAGAGTGAATCAAAGAAGTTTTGATTCAATCATGAAGAGATCATGTTTGCAGCTCAGCAGATGTGATTCAATTTTACTGACTTTCTTCTTAATTTAATCAAAGACTTGATGAATTAAAGCATAAACAGAATGTCAAGTTTTGAAGAACAATTAAATATTGAAATTTTTTTTCAAAGAGCGCAAAATCATGAAAACGAATTACTTAAACTATTTAGAGACAAAGCACATCATCAACATGATGCTTGCGCTTCATTCTGATCATCAAGAACAGATAAGAAGTGTCGTTGACATGACGTCAATAAGTGAACGAGAAATGATTATTGCTATCTTGCAGAAAAATTCAGTCAAGACGAAAGATATACAGAAGAAATTACATAAGTTGCAAGTACTCTATGAGCTCAACGAACGTAGAAACAATGAGCTGATGTTCTGAAAAAAGATGAGAAGTTTAACAAAGATGATAGAAAAGCTGATGCATCAACACGTCGCTGCGTTGACTGTTAATCAACGCATGAAGAATCAGCTGAAAAGACTGAAAAAGATAATGAACAAGCTTGAAAAAGAGTTTGTGAAGAAGAGAAAACACGTCGACAGCTGAGCAAAGAGAGTAAGCATGAAGTTGACAACATCATTTGAAAATCATCTTGTGTTCAACGTCAATATATCATCATCAGTACAAAATCATTGTGAGAAATTTGAAGTAAAGATCTTCATCAAAGAAGAAGAAAAAGTAAAGAAAATCATGATAACAACAATGAAGAATATAGTGAAGTGAGTGAAAGAAATTGATGTCAACAAGACACTGTTGACGCGCAAGAACATAAAGATGATGAAAAGATAATCAAGACTGCTGATATTTTGAATCAAGATGAAGAGCAGCAAGAAAACACTGAAGAAAAACGATTTTTGAATCAAAGAGATATTGTTGAATGCATGTCTGTGCAAAATCAGTTTTGAAGTAGTGATACATGAAATTAAAGTTGAAGAAATGTCTAAGAACATAAAGAAGAAAGAAGCGAGAATGCTCATCAAGATCAACAAAGACATACATTCAGAAATGATGATTGAGAAGATTGAGTGACTCACAAAGAAGAGTGAGCAGAAGAGATATGTCTCGCTGATGATACACATAGTCAGCGCTGAGATGATGAACAAGCTGATCAATGAGAAAGTATATCATGAGATTGACATAAAGATCACACAGTTCTATGATTTGAGCTGCAGAGTTCATCAGTGTCTAAAGTGTCAAGAATATAATCACAAGATGTACAAGTGCAAAAACAAGCAAAAATGCATTTACTGCATGCTGAATCATCACTTAAAGCACTGTTTTCACAAACAGACTTGAAACATGTGAAAATGTGAAGTATGTTAAAGCACACACAGAATCTTTGACTCTCAATGTCATAAACGACAAGCTGAAAAAGAAAGAATAAAAAGAGTCACAAAGCACAGATTTCTATATCATGTCGTACAAGAGCAGAAAGAACTAAAGACAGCAATATCAAAAACATTCACAGAAACATTTATCAATCTGAAATCACTGATGAACAATGACTTGAAGAGAAAGCAGAAGCGCTCAATGAATGAAAGTCATCTGCTCAGCGCAATCATCACATCAGAAAACATTATACTGAATCACTTGATCAAGAAGTTAAGATTAAATGAATTGAAGTTAACATCAGTCACATTGTTGTCAATGTCATCTTTTGTTGAGAATCTTACAAGTGAAGCAAATGCTTTGCAAACACTCAAAAGAACATTAAACAGTCTGAAATGTGAACTTTAATGTTTCAGCAAAAGAAGCTTTGAATACTACAGTACAACGTTCACAAGTTCAGAAACAAGATGATGATAGTGTTACTACATGAGAAAAAAATAAAGAATTATGACATTCTGATTCTTCAAGAATTCTGATGATTTGATGACATTTTCAAAGCATACTGCTCAGCAACTATTGACTTCACACTGAAGAATAATGAAGATAGAATCTGTTTCTACATAAACAAGAGAATTGACAGTAACATCTGATATTCAACATGACACTTCAAAGATGTAAACACAATTATGCTACAAACATTAACAGATGATGCATAAATGATTCAGAAAGTTATACATATTCATGAAGCATATAATTTGTCACTCAAAGATCATGAAATCATTCATGAAAAAGAAAATCTTTCAAACATCGAAAAGACATTGCACATGTTGAAAGAAAGCATTCTTGTAGAAGACTTCAATTTGCATCACTTCACATGAGAAGAATCATTCTATTCAAGACAACATTTATTGTTGAATAAGTTAATTAAAATGATCACAAACATTGATGCATCACTAGCATTATCTCAAGATACAATTATGAAAAATTATCAAGAATCTCAAATGACAATAAATTTGATCTTCATGACAGACAACATTATGAATCGATTAATATGATGTGAAATCAACAAAGAAATGAAAAACTTCTCAGATCATCTGTTGATACAAACAATTATAAATCTCAGAGTTTGCGAAGAGTCAGCGTGAAAATCGCGTTGCAACTGAAAAACAATGAATGAAGAGAAGTTCATCAATATTCTGAAAGAACAAATGTCAAAATCATTGTTGAATCATGAGATGAGACGTTGATGCATAGATGAATACATCAAACAACTGCTAGATGCACTGAAGAAAATCATCAAGATTTTCACTTTCTGAGTGAGATCACATGAAATAATCAAAGTAGAATGAACGAAGAAGTGTATAAAGATCATCAAGAATGTGTGATGAATGAGAAAAAGCTGTTGAATTGTTGATGACTGAACAGAGTACATTCAAGCATGTGACAAGAAGAGCAAGATCATCAGAAAACGAAAATGCAGTGAGTATTGAAAGATCATGCAGAATGTCAAACAATTCTTGAGAGAACTGTTCAAAACTGCAAAATGAGCAAGAAATGTAGTTGCAGATACATTGACTTAAGCGACAATTCTCTTTCTGATTAAGTCAGAATGCTTTAACATCATCACAACAGCGCAGAATAAAGTGAAGATGATGTTTCAGACTTACTTTTCATCATCTTCAAAGATTCTCATGCTGAATACAATAAACTTTAAGTATTCGCTCTCAATTGAAGATGATGCTTCACTAATGCATCATGAGATTAAGAAAGTCATCTACAAAGCGACATTTAACAAAACGTTGAAACACACGAAATATATAAATAGAATAATGCGCAGACTTGTTAATGATACATCAGAATAAATACACTTTCTTTTTGAAAGATGTTTATAGAAGAAAATACAATCAACTCAGTTCAAGAGCGCAGTCACAATAGTGATGTAAAAGTCAGGCAAGAAAGACTACTTCAATGCAAAAACATATAAATCAATTGTGTTATTCAACACATTGAGCAAAATATTGAAGTTCATTGTATTTGAACATCTGCGAAATGTTGTAGAAGCTTGCAACTCAATATTGAACATTCAAATGAAAGCTTGCAAGCACAGATCAATAGATACAACTTTGTAACTAATTATAGAAAAGATACATACTGTGTAAAGCAACATGAGAAGAAAAGTAGTCTTACTGCTGAGTCTGAATGAGAAGAATGCATTTAACAATGTGATGCATAGCAGACTTTTACATGACATAAAGAAGAGAAAAGTTTCTAGACTGCTTCTTGAGTTTGTGAAGAACTTTCTGAAAGATCAACACATCATGATCACAATTGATAACTACATGATGATGAAATGCAGCATAAATGTTGACATATTACAAGACTCTTTGCTATCATCGATATTATATCTGTTTTACAATGTAAACTTGTTAAAAGCATGTAATGACATTAAGCTGAGAATTAACTTTACAGACTTCGTGAACGACGTTAATATCTTGACATATGAAGAGTTTATAAAACGCAATTGCAGAGTTCTTAACGAGATCTATGATAGATGTGAACAGTGATCAAAAATGCATGATATCAAATTCTTGATGACAAAGCATGAGTTGATTCACTTTATGAGAATCTTTAAATGATTCAATATGAAAGTTGATGTAAAGTTGATGAAACATCAGATTGACTTGAAATCAAATATCAGAGTCTTGAAAGTTCAACTGAACTTCAAGCTGAAATGAGTGATTCACATGCATCATGTCGAAGCAAAACTAATGATTAAACAAAAAATCATGCAAACAATCATTGAGTTTACTTGAGATTCGTCAATGACAATGAATAAGCAAATATACTTCGTGATGACATGCTTTCTGCTTAGTCACGAAGTCATCATATGATATACATCACAAAGAGTGAAAGATCATTGAAAGAATCTGAATGTCAAGCTGAAATCAGTGCAAGAAAGAGCATTGTGACAAATCATTGATGTTTATTGTGCAACATCAACAGAGATTCTACAGATGAAAACAAATATGATATTGATAAATATTCACTTATGAAAGCTGATACAAAGATCAATAACAAACATGAACTCTTGAAAATCAGACGAAGTTATTGAGATGATAATGCATTGAATTCGCAACGACTTGACACTCAAAAGAGATTGAAAATCAAAGCTGTGCAAGACATCTCTACAGTTGAAGCGAAAGTGAATGAAAGAAACACTCAAGCAGACGAAGATGAATCAAAGTCATCTTTACACAGTGATTCTCTGATCAGAATCATTGAAGATAGTTATAGTTGCAAACAAGAAAATATCAATAAGACAACACAATCTCAACATGTTTGTATCAAAGCAAAGAGTTTACTCAAATGATAGTGACAGCAAAGACAATGTTACAGCAATCGCGATGAGAATGAACTGAAAGTTAGATAAGAGACTGAGAGAATTGACTTTAGTCATCATTCATCATGATGAGTTGAAAGAATTAGTTGCAAGAATGAAACATCTTGCAGATGTAGTGACAGCGAATCAAGAGTGTCATGAAAAGATATACAAAGTATATAGTGATAGTCAGACTTTTCTGAAAATAGTGAAAGTTATGATATTAACAAAAGATCAGACACGTCTGCAATGAGTTCAGATTGCACATGAGAATATTTGATCTTAAGAAGTCATGCTGAAGCTATATTGAGTGACAAAACATGCAGAAGTACTTGAAAATGAAGCAATGAACAAGATGATTGACAACACACACAATTTGTTTCTATTGCTGACTGAGCATCAACACACTGAAGTGATAACAAGATTAACATTCATACAGAAACAGATCAGATAAACATGAAGAGTAGTTTGAAAAGAGAAATTCAACGCAGCTCATTTTCAATATTTGACATCAAAGATGACACATCGACATCTGCAACTGCACAAAAATCATGCAAAGTCTCACAGCGTGTTACTGACGCAGCTATGCATAAGAAAATTGACTTCAATCAATTTCTACATGAGAGACGAGTACTTGATGTCACTATGATGACATGCAAGTGCAACAGAGATCAAATGTTGATTAAACACATTCTATTAACATGTTCTAAATGAAAGATAGAACAAAAGATGATGCATTGTGAAGAGAACATCACGAACTTGAGAAAGCTTCTAGAAATCATGAGCGTGACAACAGCGATCATTCAAATGATACTCTCAACAAGCATACTGAATCAATTTCAGACTGTGATGTCATTGAAGAGTCAGATGAAAGAGAGAGAAAGTAGAAAAGAAACAAGTTCATAAAGTTCTTACATTGAAAACAGTTACAGTATAGAGCGCAGAAAAAAGCGATAGTAAATATGAAAAGAGCGCTACGCTAGCGCAGCGTTCGCTACAATATATAAAATCTTGCATAGGTTCATAATGAGTGTTGAATCGAGTAAGAATCAAAAAAAAAAGCATAAACATAACTCATCAGTATGCAAATGCATTGCAACGCTTAAATCAAATGATATGAATGTTTGCAGTTTATCTGAGCACTCTGAAACATCAACTTTCATTGTATAATGATGAGCATAAATGAACTCATTTATTCATCAAGCTAAGATCTGAACTGCACATGATTATTATCAATGTACAGTCAATTTCTATTACATGAAATGCATTAATCAATTTAATTGCTTAATTGAAAATTAATCTGCAAAAAGAACATATCTTGTCATTGAAATGATTTTAAGACAGAGACTTGTATGATTAAATTAAAATCAACAAGAAAACTCATTTAAAGTGAAAGAAGTTTCATAAATTAATCAAATTTAACATATTATTTAAATTAAGTTTCAGCACTTTGACATATTATAGCAAAGACTTGTTGAAAATAATGTGCTGAATTTGCAATTGAAAAGATCATTACATCATTAATTGTAAAGATGAAAAGATTAAGAATAGATTAAAAAAATCTGATGTAAATCAAGTATTCATTGATTCAATGTTGCATATAAATCATTCAAAGATTTTGAAAAAAGACAAGCTTTCAATGAATGCTTCAAATCATCAAGACATCTGCAATTTGTAAAGAGTGACAGAGACAGATTTTAGCGCTTTTAGCGATCAATATCTCAAATATTCATTTAATTTTATGTTTCAGATTTGCGTCACTTTTAGCTGATGCATATTCATAAAAGCGTTAACATTTCTAGAACTTTTAAGAACGCAGTATGTTTATTTATCATTTGGTTCAACAAATATGATCTTGACATTTGTAGCAATTAGAATCGCAATGTCGAATAATATCATTAAAGCATGTAATTCACTGTTATCTCTGCATGATCTTTCTTTGTTAAAATCATCATCAACGATCAAGCTGTTAACTGCGCGATTATCATACATTGCAAACATAGCTCTAATGTTACACAGACTGCTTAAAGTGTTCAGTGTATCTTTTGTTCTTTAATAATCAATGTCATCATAAATGTCTTGATTGTTCTTCTCAATATTGTCACTCTTTTCTTATTGTGCATTCACATTACTTCTAGCACTATGTTCTTTCATGTCAGCACTTGCGACACAAGCGCTTTCATACTCTCAAGCAAAATGTTCAAAGTGTTTGATCAGTGCGCTTGCATTACTATCAGTACTCTGTTCTTTCATGTAAGCATATGTGACACAAGCGCTTTCGCAGTATGAAGCAAAATTTTCGCTGTGTTTGAATCATTTGATTATAGTGATTACTGTGCTTGAGTTTTATTCTTTTCTAATTTCTTTCTTTTTGCAAGTTACATTCACAATGCTTTTCTTTCTCATTCTACGCATGAAGCTTTCATATTTCGTCTCATTGCTTAGAATCTTCTCTGTCTTGTCTACTTTATATTACAAACGTTCATTCTCTTTCATGTTTAAAGTATTTCACAAGTCATTAAACTTTCATCTTCAGTTGATTTTAATCATTGTTGACTCGTCATCTTTCTGTCGCTCTATTATGAGTTCATATTCGTTGCTTCACAATGTGATACATGATGAATCTTTAGTCTGTGATGTTGAGTGAGATTTCTGACTAAGAATTTGCCTGTTACTGACTTGAACATCATCAGTTGATGATTCATTTTCTGTGTTTAATTCAATCAATCTCTTCTACATAGCATCAATGATTGAAGATTTAGTTACAAGTTGCAATATTTATCACTCTATTCAATAACATTGCTTTCAAGACAAGTGATGATAGTCTTGAAGATTGAGAGACGAAAATGCTTTCTTGATGCAAAAGTATTTTCTTATGACTTGCATTTGAATCAAGTTGCGTGTCATTTTCTAACTCATATAATGAAAGATCATTGAGACAATCAACGTATATATTGAGTACAGCTTGAGTGTCAATAATCATCTCAATATTGTCATTATCAATCTGTTGCTTAATACAACATAGCAGAATCTTTAATATTGCTTGTTGATGATCACAGACTTGTTGATTTCATGTTGCGTTGATGTGCATTTATGTCGCTGCGTGTTATAAATTTCAGCTTCGCTTCAATCACTTTAATCATTGATATATGCAAATGTTCACTTATTCTTCACGTTCAATTTCTCAAACTTGTCTAATCTGTATTCTTCTGATTCATATTCTCGTATACAATGAGTGATCATTGTCACTGCAATGAGAACGACATTAGTAGAAAGTGAATCAAAGAATATCTTCGTGTATTCTTGATATGCTATCTTATTTCTGACTTTGCAGTAAAACTTCTGAGTCAGTACATTCACTATGATTCTTGCGCAAAATCTGTCTCAAAGAGTCTTTTCATGTTAGTCAATATTGTAATATTTGATTAGTACATATTTGATCACACGCAAAGTCATCATTATTTAGCAGACTCTGTGTTAAATTCTTTGACACTTTTCTCGTGAGTTGCTTCTGTCAGTTGTATTCGCTCTCGACTATGATTCATACTCAACTCAGTACACTCGATCATTACGTCTTAAAGAAGTCATACATCTACTTAGTATGAGTTTTATTTGCAACGAAAAATCTGAGCATGTTATCTTTTGAGTCTTTGTCTTCGTTGAAATGTTCTCTACTTCAGAACGTTTGTGATCTGACTTTTTGTCTAAATGATTTACGATCTTCTTTCATACTTCTTTCATTTTCTCACTAAGTCATTCTTTTTTGACGTTTGATCATGAATTGCTGTTGTTATCAACATGATCGCTCAATATTCATGCAAGTAGATAATGAGTGCAAATCTTGACAATCAACTTATGATCAATGATGAATTGACATTTAGTTCAACATGATATCTTTTCTCATAAATATGATGTTATTAATTCTCAGTCTGCATTGTTGACATCATCATTATCAAAATCAATTCTAGTATGTCTGTTATTGATTGATTGAAAAGAATTAAGCTGTTTAATGTTGCATACATTGAGTTTTTGAAATGTCATGATGACTTCATGAAGATACTTTCACTGAATACTTTAACAATGTTTGATTCTTGCTGTTTTCAAATTAATCATTTATTCTTTTAAATTCTTAAGCAAGTTCTTACTTCAAGAGTGACATGTCTGTCTTTGTTGAAGACTTCTTTCACAGAATCGCTGTCGCTTGAGTCTGTTGTGATCTCGTTGTCATTGTGAGTCTCTGTATGTTTAACTGCGCTGCGCTTTGACGATGATGATGTCTTGAAGTTACTCATGTGACAACATCTTTTCTGTAATGTCACTTAGTATCTTGATAAACTCATCATTATAAAGATCAACATATTCTTATGTTGCATTCAAGACGAAAGTTATTTGATGTGACTTGACAATGTATGATCATCAAGAAAATCTATGCAACAAATGATTAAGAAGAAGAATAAAAGAGAATATCAGATTGCAAATGATTTTTTCTCATGATAAAAAGAGAATTTATCTTATTTTGAGCATTAAGAATAATTCATTTAATCTTGACAAAAGTTCATTGAATCTTTGTTGATGTTAAACAAACTATAAGTCTTATCATCAATTCTTGAGATTTCTCAATTATGACATGATCTCACTATGTCATCTTATACTGAAAGTCTTAAGCATGAACATGTTCTCTATGAGCATTCTACATAGTTTCTTCAGTGATCAGCTGCTTGAATTGAGTATCACAAAAGATTTGAAATCTACAATCGTTGTTTGCAGCAGACTGAATTGTAAAAAGAAAGTAAATAAACTCTTCTGCATGCATTTTTTTCAATGCTGTTTTTTATTTACGCTCGTTGCTGATATATATTCTTGCAAATTCAGCTCAATTGTATATCATTGTATCTGTGATACAATTGTAATTCAGCTCATTCTCAATCAGCTTTATAAATCTGTTGTATTTCATGTCATCAATGAAAATTGAATTCTTCACTGATTCACGTCTAAAAAGATCTTGTGATCTGCAACATATGTTACAATTGAGATCATGATTGATCTGTATTATGAGAATTTTGACTGATCTGACTGATATTGATTGAGATCTCTTGAGATCTTGTTCATTGCAGACAACATAACTTAAGAGATGTGAGTGTGTCTTCAGTTGAAAAAATGATGACGAATTGTACTTAAGATTGTTTCATCATGTCTCTCTGACTTTAAGTTGTCTTCTTACATTGTAATTTGATCGCTGTGTCATGAACATTAACATAGAATCACTTCTTGATCTCGTGACATCATTGAATATAGTATGAAACTCGTGATATATGACTTCAAATGTTGATTTGATGATCTCTTTTGACTTATTTATATTTAGCTTTCATTTTATAAGCTGAAGAAATCTCATTTGATCTTGTATTTGCATCTTCAATTGCATGTATTCAAACTTGTCAATGCTGAATTCTTCATTCACTCTGTTTATTGATCATTTGTAATGTATATACTCTTTACATGACATCTTCAACAATGCATTCATTATACTAAAGAGAAGACTTGATGTTTGTTGAATATTTTCATGTCTGTGACTAATGACTGCGCTTATCACAAAAAACTTTAGCGTCAGTGATTCATAACTTTAGAATTTGATTGATATCATACTCGCTGCATTTTGTTCATGTGATAACTGACATCAGCTTTCAGTGATTTACTTACTGCTTAAGTTCTCAACTAAATTTATGAAATACATATCAATTATCTAGAGTTTACTACTGAGTCACTCACACTCTTTTGTAATACAATCACTTGCAATCATCAAGTCAATTTTCTTTCAGATCAATTCATTGATACAGTTGACTTTGATTAACTGACTTCATGATATCAAATTTGTAGCTGATGATACTCTTGTGACAAGCAAAGCTTTGTTTACTACATATATTTCATAAGAACAAAGCTTTTATGAAATTAGACTTTGACTTTAATTCTCATTGATTTATAGTTGAGATTTCTGTTCATCAAGAAAAATTTGATTGAGCAAAGTCAAGAGATGATTATATTTCTTAGTTACTTAGTCATGTAGCATCGTTGACTTCAATGATTCTGTATATGCTTTGAAACATAAACATAATACATATACATTGTTTGATTTTTGTCTGCAATGAGATTGAGTCAGTTTCAAATATCTTCAGCTTTTGCATTTAAAGTAATATTCTGCTACTCTTGTTTTTTTATGCAAGAAATTCTTCTCATATATTGAATTGTATGAATCTCAGTCGCTGAAGTTGTTAATGTAGAAGAACTTGTTTTTATTTGACTCGCTAGAAATATCATTTGCTGATACAACATGCATACTTTTCAGAATTGTATGCAAATGGAAAAATTGACTAGCTTCGAGCAAACGAGAATTTTTGACGTTATCTTTAAATCAGTGCTTTATCTCAATCATTTCATGCACAGCATGTTGAGTTTTCTCATTGCAAGATTTGAGTAGTTTGACAAGAGTGTCATTGTGTCATAACTCATTACTCTTGTTGTCTTGATGCAACGAATTTATAATGAAAAGAATAAGTCATAGCTGATCAGACAGTCAATCATTTAACAGAGTTGAGACTTTAATCATTTCTTTCAATCTCTTTTGAATCAGAACATAATTACATCTTCAAACTTTCTTCTTTTTCTGTCAGTTTAATGAGCAGTATACTCTATCATTGACAAGATTCTTTAAGTCATTAATGTTTTTTTCGTCTTGTTTTCAGCATTGAAGTGATTCATGAACGCTTACGTAGTATGATCTCACTCAGATTGAGTCTTTTTTCTTTTTATTTAACTCTTTATCTGATACAACTTTCTTATCGACTATGTTGCAACACTTGCGCATGAAGACTGTTAATACATCAAGAAGCTTCTTTATGTTCGGAATTTTGACTAAAATCAATGCATGACATCATAACTTTAAATTGAGTTCTGTCTCTTGTATTTGATTGCATTGTTTGCAAATGAATGCATCTTGAATTTTACGAAGACTAAAGACATGACTGAATCATGTTATCATAGCAGTCAATGCATGCTTGTTGATCTTGCTCTGTCTTGTATCTCTGTGAAGAAGAATATTTTTCATTGCAAGAAGATTCAGATGTTGAGTATTATGATGCAATAACTGTCTTTGAAATGTTTCTCATTTGTTGATGCAATTGAAAAAGATCTTCATTAAATGCTTGTGTGCAATCTCACTGTGCTTTGTATTGAAATTATCAACACTATTGTATCTTTGAATCTGACTTGTATAATGTGTCATTGCATGTAGTTTTAAAATGTTGAAATAATCAATGTCTGTATCTGAATGCTCAGATTGCAAATGATGAAAAACATTCTTTAGCTTGTTCAATTAAAAAAGTGCATGTTCAAGATATCAAAGAGTTTCTTCATCATGTAAATGATACTGATTTTTTTTATTTTTTATTTCTTCATTAAGTGCATACAGTTTTTTTTTATTTTTATTTCTTCATTAAGTGCATGCAGCCTATGGCTATGGCACTGTCTAGGCGCTGTATGTATGCTAAGTTACATGTAACCTGGCCAAAGTCGCTGCTTTATATCTTCCCGTTGGTCAATCACACCGATAGT